>ERZ773180.425-NODE-425-length-25583-cov-3.110702_pt1 | contig 25583 bp, 27 predicted proteins | sample MGYA00511080_ERZ773180 | MGnify/ENA primary metagenome ERZ773180 (study PRJEB29015, sample SAMEA2738175) | human oral metagenome | biome: human oral; feature: human-associated habitat; material: saliva | place: China | collected 2178 ... | reverse complement strand
TATGTTGCTGGTAGGGATTATTCTTTGTATTCAGACCAAGTGGATTGGTCTTTAACAGGTGATGGTGCTACTGAGCCTATACAAGGTACTACATATTATGTTGACTATATTTTCAACTATTCTATGCGTGAGGGTACAGATTTTAGGGTTGAAAATACAGTTGATGGTTCATACATTGTGTTGTTAGATAATGGAAGTAAACCTACAGAAAACTCTTTGATGTACTTCACATATAATTTCACTTTAGCTAGACGTGATTTAATTCTATTGGATAGTGAAGGTTATTTAAGTGTTATTGAAGGCACACCTGATAGGGTTGAAGATTTAATTATTCCTTATAATGGTTCATCTGCTTATTTAGAATTAGGTTATGTAGATGTGTATCCTACAGATGCTTTAGGCACAAATAGTGGTGGTACTAAGTTGTCTAGCGTAACAAATTATGATGGTGTTAGGTTAACACAAGATAACTTGTTATTAATGATGCGTAGGATTAATAAGTTAGAAGATAGCATTGCGTCCTTAGATATGGAGCGTAGTATTGAGGCTGGTGAGGATTTATCAAGTCTATCTGGTTATTTTACGGATAGTTTTGAAAATATCAATAAATCAGACTTAACATATACAGATACTAATAGTCGTTTAGCGTATACAGCCTGCATTGACTTTGATAGGGGTGAGTTAACTACATCTGCTACAATCGGCAGTGTTGATATGACGATTGATGATAGGTCAAGTGATAGTTATGCTACATTTGGCAATATTATTTCTGCACCATATCAAAACGTATTGGCAGTTAGTCAAACATATGCTACAGGCACTATGAATGTTAACCCTTATGCTAGTTATGGGCCGCTTTGTAAGGTAGAGTTAGACCCAGCTATCGATAATTGGGTTAATACAAATAGAATTAATGTATTTAATACTGTTGAAGACGTTAAATACGATACAACAACTAAAGTATATAGTCATGGTTATTGGTCTAGAAATGCAACTACAAAGCTAGGTAAATTTTTGAGGACTGAGAGAAAAGAGACAACAACAAAGGGCGATGTTACAACTTCTAAGAGTGTGTCTGAGTCAGTTGCCAAGTCAATTTATGAGTATATGCGTGTTAAGGATGTAAAAGTTAAAGGTTTTGCTTTTGGGCCGAACGCTAGGAATATTAGAGGTTTATTCAATGGTAGACCTATTAGCTTGACACCTACAGGTACTAGTACAACAGGTACGTCTTATGTTGTTGAGGGTAAAACATATACAACAGTTAATGCTGATGGTAATGGTACTGTAACATGTAAATTTACTGTTCCAGATAAAACTCCTTGTGGTACAGTAGCTTTCCAAATGCAAGCTACAAATTCTAATGGTGAGGTTCATACAGGAACTGCTAACTATACTGCTAATGGCACTATTTTAACAACAACTGTTACCAATACAACTGCTATTACACAGCATTATAAAGTATTGGTTGAAATTGATAACTTGTATAATAATGACCCATTAGCACAGTCATTTATCATGGATAATGTATATGATAGGAACTTAGTTAAGTTAGATTTATATTTTGCTAAAAAATCTTCTACAAGACCTGCTGTGGTACAAATTCGTAATATGGTTAATGGGTACCCTGGTGAAAAGGTTTATGCTGAGGTAGTTCTTAACCCTAAAGATGTTAATATTCCTACTGATAGGAATGTTCCTGTAGCCACTGAGGTAGTATTAAATCAACCTGTATATTGTTACGCTAAACAGTATTATTGTTTTGTAGTACTTTCTGATAGTAATGACTATGAAATGTATGTAGCTAATATGGGTGATAAGTTCTTAGGTAAGAATGAGCAATTAGTTGTTAATCCTTACGCTACTGGTTTATTATTTAGTTCTTCTAACGCCAGTACGTGGACAGCACATCAAGGTACTGATTTAATGTTTAAATTATATCGCACTCAATATACAGGTAATGGTGAGATTGTATTTAATAATGTACCTTTAACTGATATTACAGGTGTTATGTTAGACGCATCTTATGAGGTTGATAGTGATAGCGATAGTAAAGACGTATCTTCTAGTAGAACAGGTTTGAAATGGTTCTATCGTTTTACTAAAACAGGCGCTGGTGAGGTTCCGTCTGATTGGTTGAGTATTGATACGTTGGTATTTAGGGATTTACAGGCATATGCTAGAAATATTGACTTAAAAGCTGAAATCACTACTGACTTTAGTACGTCACCGTTTATTGCTAGAGATAGGGTAGCTTTACGTACATTCTTAGATAGTAAACAATCTACGTATATTTCTAAATCTATCGATGAAACAAACTTCGCTAACCCTTATCAAGCGTTGAAGATTAGTTATCAAGCAGCTTTACCTCAAAATACTTCTATGGAAGTATTCTATATGGATAGAGAAGATGGTGATTGGGTAAAACTTGCTACGGATAATACTACAATTAACGTGGGTGGTAATACTGTTAAGACAGTATCTCTTGATTCTATCACAAATGTAGACGAGGAGTTCAAACAGTATACATGGAATGTTAATAAAATTAATAGCATGATTACTAATTCACAATCTAGGGGTTCTAAGTTCTTCAAGATTAGAATTGATTTAAATACTACACAGGCATTTAATCGTCCTAGAGTTAAAAAGCTTGCTTGTATCTTCAAAGAAAAAGAATATAGGACTTAATCTATAATTTTAGTTTAAGGTTACAAGTATATATAGTATTGATAGTATAGAGGTGTGGTTATTGCTACATCTCTATATTTTTATTACTTCGGATAAATTGGGGGTTAGTATGCCTGAAAGAGTACAAAGAATGTTCTGTACAATGTTTAAAAAGACAGAGGAAGAGCAAAAGAATTATGATGCTAGGTTAGAGTTGGCTAAGGCTAAAGAAGATTTAGCAGTAACAACTGAAACTTTAAATAAAGCAATGCAGATGATAGAGAGTCTATCTAATGAATTATCATCTATACGAGAAGAATTAAAAGATACAAAAGAGGACAAATAATGGGTGTTTTAAAACGATATAACTCAGATTCTATTGATTGGAATATAGGTGCGTTATATTCACATGATGATTATATACAAAAACTATTTATTGTAATGAAAGAGTTGGGTTTAGATAATCCTATAAAGTATGTATTTGGCACTATACCAACTGTTTTAGTTGGTGGTAGGGTTACACCTAAAGATGCATCAATGGAAGATGCTTTCAAAATTATTGATAGGTATAATCAGTTAGGTGTTGGATGTAGGTTAACATTTTCTTCTATGTATGTAACTAAAGAAGAGTTGAAAGATAGTGTTTCTAATCAACTCATGCAACATTTAGAGGATAACAATCATAAATATGGTGTTAGGATGAATGGTATTATTTTGACATCTGAGTTGTTGGGTGAGTATATTTACAATAATTACAACTCTTTAGAATTAATTTCTTCACAAGTTAAGCCGTCTGTTGAGGTTGGATTAGGTAAGGATACAGTTGATTATTATAATAGATTGTTTGATTTGTTTGATATTGTGGTAGTAAATCCTAACAAATGGTGTGATGCTCACATAATTCATGGACTAAAACATATTGATAGGGTTGAGTTTATAACTAATCATAGATGTTTCCCTGATTGTCCTATGGCTGGTGAGCATTATAAGGCTCAGGTTGATTTAAGTAAAAAATTACTTAATGGAGGGGATTGTTCATTAGAGAAAGAAAAGTTAGATACAATTAATACGTGGTGTTTAGATGTTAGAGAGCGTTTCCCTTTGTTGGGTGTTTCAATGTCTGAATCCGAGATTAATTTATTAATAGATAATGGTGTTAAGCACTTTAAGTTAGAGGGAAGAGATAATGATACTTTCTGTTTTTTGAGAGATGTTGGTGATTACATCTTTAATAATCAATATTTTTCTAGGATAGCACATAGTATCATGGGAGAGGCTATATAATATGTCTACAAGGATAGAATCAGAAAATGGTGAGGAACTTTGGGGGCCTGATATTTTTGGTAAATACTCTATCGATAAGATTAAAGTAATTGCTGAGATTTTAAAGGGTGTGTTCAAAGATAATCCTATTACATTTATCAATCAGTCTAAGGCTGATGATGAAGTTTATACAAAAACAGAAAGTAATACTCTTTTTATTTTAAAGAGTGATTTTAATAGTATTGCTGGTGATTTGGTAAAGTCATTAGCATCTAGCTATCTAAAAGAGTTAGCTAGTACACAGGGTGTGGCTAGTGTTACAGATGTTAGGGCATTAGAGAAGGTTTCTAATTATCTAACAAGGGCATGTTTTGGTCAAACCTATACTGAAATTAAAGACTTAGCTAGTATGAGTATTGCTCCGTTACCAGATAGGGTTCAACAGGTTGAGACTCAGATGGTTTCTATAGATACAAGAATTAATCATACTATGGATGTTGTTTTTGAGACAAATAGGGATGGTTCTTTTTCTAGTGTATCTAAGGTAGCAACAAAAGAGGATTTAAAATCTGTTAATGATAAAATGGGTAGTGGTAATATTACAGTTAGGAATTCTAAGAATGTAATTGATGCTGTTAATCGATTGGATAAGAGTATTGTAGCATTAGAATCAATTTCTGAATTTGTAAATACATTATCTACTACTGTAAATACATTATCTAGTACAGTTAATAATCTTTCAGCGACTGTTAGTAGATTATCGAGTACAGTTGATAGGGTAGATAGATTGGTTGGTAATGATGCATTAAAAACTTCTAGTAAAACAATTACTGGTGCAATTAATGAATTAAAGGTATAAGTGGGGTAGTAGTTAGTGGAAATTAAACCTTTTAAAAAGATAAATGGGAATGGATACTCATTTAGGGAGATATGGAAGATTTATGACGAACAGTTCAATATTCTTCGAGATATCATATTATCTTTAGGTGATAAGTATCATGTTGAAAATTTTAGTGGAAGTGATGATAAGGTCATTACATTAAATACACCTTATAATAGTAATCAATTATTTGTATATTGTAATGGTGTGTTGCAGTGGAAAGATAGGGATTATCGAGAAAATTCACCTACAGAAATTGAGTTGTTGTTTGATAGGAAAGCTACTGATGACGTAAGGGTTGTAACAATTAAATCTAATGTTATTAAGAGTGATTTACATCAATATCTAAAAGATATTAGTTCAGTTGTTGCTAATGCTAAAGAGCATTATGATTCTGCTAGAAATTTAGAGTCTAGGTTGGTAGAATTATATTCTTCTTTACGACAAACTCATTCTTTGTACACGAATAATTCAACTACAAGTCTTGTTGCAGATTTAACAAGATTAAAGAGTGAGTATGAAAAAGTAAATACAAGTGTCACTGCTTTAGATAAAAAGCTTAAAGATTTAATTGGTAGTAGTGAGTATATTTTAACAACTTTAAATATTGATGAGTTAAAGGATTTAGTAAAGAGTGTTAAGGAACAGATAGATGAATTATCAGCTGAGAGGTCATTAGATATCATTTACCCTATGTTTGGCCCCAATCAGGAGGGTGGTAATGCTAGTATTAATGATGTGGGTGAGTGTACCTTTGTTGGTATTGATAAGAAGTATTGGTTTATGATTGATACTTTCTCAAAATCAAGTGGTGATGGGGGGTATAATTCTATTAAACGTGCTATGCAGGAGAATAAGATTTCTAAGTTTGAATTCTTATTAATCTCTCATTGGCACAGAGACCATTATGGTAATGCAATTCGTTTAATGAATGAGGGTTTAGTTAGTAAGGTTTACGTACAGGATGTAACAAAGTATCCTAATGGTATTCCTGGTGCCTATGGTATGCCATATAATGCTTTGAAGACTATTTATGATGAGCATAAAGACACAGCAACCTCTAGGGGTATATCATTCGGTTCAGCACCTGTTAATGAGGTTGATTTTCATGGTGCTAAGTTATTATTTCATAACAATGATGAGATAGCTATAGCTAAACATAACTCTAGTTGGGTTAATGAAAATTACAACAATACATCTATATGTTTGTTAGTTTCATATATTGGTAGGAATTTCTTAGCTCAGGGTGATGCTGATAAAGAAGTAATGAAAGAGTATTTAGATATTCTACCCTCTAATATTGATTTATTGAAGTCTAATCATCATTCAATAGCAACAATGCCTATATCCTTTAGAAAGCTAAGACCTAGAGATGCTATTATTACTGCTAATAAGTGGCAGTTGGTGGAGGCTACACCTAGATTTAACTATCAATCTTTCTTATTTGATATGGGTTCTAATGTATATTTTTTGGCTAATCAGAAAGAAGATATACATATTTCATATAGTTCTTTACATGGCAATGTAGTTTATAATAAAAAGTTAGAGGTTGGATATCCTGATAGTTGTGCATATCTAACTCCAGACCCTAATGGTCATATATTTGTAGATTGTAATTATAGTGGTAATGATAGTACTGGTGAAAAAAATAAACCTTTTAAATATTTATCTGATGCTGTTAGGGTTGCCCATATGGATTATATGAAAGAGGTTTGTGTTAATATCTCTCCTGGGGATTATACAGGTGATATCAAACACTATAATTTCATAAATCCAAATACTGGTACTGCAACATTGCTTAACTTTATTAGTTTGAGAGGTAAAGTTCGGTTTATTAATAGTGGAACTTCAGATGTATATCTACCACCTATTTACGTAACAATGTGTGATAATGTTACATTTGAGAATATTACATTTAAAGTTGGTAGCATGTATACACCTACAGTTGTTAGTAAATTAGGTAGCTTTATTAATGTTAGTGTAACAAACGCAACTGCTTTATTTTACAAATGTACATTTATTAATGATAATACAGACATTTCTAATAAAGAGGTTTCTACTTCTTCATTTAATACAATACATGTAGATTCTTTTGGTTCAAAAGTTAAAATTGATACGTGTACGTTTAATGGTAAGACTAGGTATGGTATTCGTTCCGCTGAGGGTTCTGTTGTAACTGTTGTTGGTTCAAATAATATTAGTAACAATGTAGCTACAGTGTATTATGCTACAGAGGGTGATATTAATGTTAATGGTTCAGCAACTAAAAATACATCTAATGAGTCCACTGCAGGTGGTAAGGTTAGTTTCTTAGATGTAAATTCAACACCAACATATCCTAATACAACGAGGGGTCAGGTTATTAATACAAGACTTTCTCAGAAATATGGTGGAAAACTTGGGTACATTTCTGATGGTAGTGGTGGGTATTCTTCTATCGACCATTTTAATCGGAGTGGCAATTTAGATAGTACGCCTGATTTTGAAGGTCAGTTCGCTTATGATAAGACAAATAAGCGTGTAGGGTTCGCTTTAGGTACATCAGCTAAGTCTGATTGGCTAGACTTATCATCTAAAAATTCCATTGGTGTTAAGGAGTGGAAACAGGGTGGTACTTATGGTTATGGTGATTTAATTGAGAATCAGTATGGCAATTTATTTTATTATCTAGGTGGTGATATATCATATCGAAGTGGAACATCAGTTGATACTAAAGTTGTTGGGGACTTTAATGTGATTTCATCTTTGGGTGGTAGATTTGTCAATATTGACCCTAACAATCATGCACATACATCTTATGCTATGTTGCATAGCAAGCCTGAAAATTTTGCATTGCCTTCAACAAATACTGCGATTAATCAGCTTGGTACATTTGTATCATATTATACAAATAAAAATACTTTCAAGAATCAGCCTACACAGTATGGGCAGTTAATTAATTTGCCTTGTAGGATTGATGATTCTAAAGAGTCAATGCAATTATGGATTGAACAATTTTCAGGACAAATATATACTAGGGGTGGAAATCATGAAAATCCTGTTGCAGATAGAAAGTTTACACAGGTTTATCCTGATGATTTTGATAATGTTGACGTTTTGATGTTTGATTATGTATATTCTCCTGATGATGCTAGAACAAGAAATGTAAGATTAAAAAAGACATTTAATAATTATAAGGTTATTACTTTTTATCTAGTTGGAGATAAAGACCCTTCATATGTATATCCTTGTAAGTTTGATACTTCCGAGTATAGGTTAGCGTTGAGGTTGTCTAAGAGAGCTACACCTTCACCTACTGCCTATATTGTGGGTAAGCTTGGAATGTATTGGGCATTAAAGTTTGAGGCTTGGGTTTTAGGTTCAGATAATATAGCAGATATGACACATTCAGAGAACTGTAGACTTATGGCAATCACTGGGTGGCCGAGGAAGTTTGATTTAGACTAGGGTAGGTATAAATGTATAAAATTCCATATAAAATGGTTGAGATAGTTACAGAGAGTGGTGAGACTTTATCACTTGAAGATGTGTTAAAGTCATTACCCTCTGTACCTATGGCTTTATACACAGGAAATGATGATTTTACCAAAGAGAAGATTAAAGACGTTATAAATTATCTTAAGGCTAATGGTGGTGGTCAGTTTACAATACCTGAAAATCCTCCTATTCATAAGTTAACAATCGATGTACATAGGAATAAATTTCAAGATTACGTAGTACATTTTATCTACAATGACTATAGATATCCTATTGGTACAGAGGGGAGACCATATACAGGTGAGCCGTGGCAAGCTGGTGATATTATTTACAATCTTGATATTTTAAACTCAGATGATAAGTGTACCATGTGGTTCTGTAAGGTGAGCGGTTCTGCTACATCAAGTGGTACATGGTCGCAACAATCTATATGGCAATTATCTTCTAGTGAGATTGATGATTTAGTAGTATCTCATGTAGGTTCTTCTATCGGCCCACTTGTACAGAGAGAGGTACAAGCTCAGGGGCCTGCTATGATGTCAAGTGAGGTTACTACACAGCTTAATGCTAAAGTTCCTAGTAGGGTTGAGGCTGAGGTTAGTAAACAGCTTGCTAATTCAGTCCCAACACAGGTTGCTAGTATTGTGAATGATAGTCTTTCAAGAGAGGTATCTAAGAGGGTTGATACAGTAGTTGCTCCTATCGTTAATAGTAGGTTAAATAGTACATTGTCTGATACAGCTGTTACTAGAATGATTAATGAGAAGGTAGACCCTAAAGTATCATCTATTACAGAGGAAGCTAAGAGAGTTGTAAATACAAAGGTTACAGAAGCAACTTCAACTCTAACAAATACAGTTAATAATTTTATTGATGATGCTAAACGTAAACTAGGCTCTATTACTACAGTTACAGCAAAAGATGTAGATGATAAGATTAAAGAATCTTCTAAGACACTTAACGCTAAGATTGATACTATAGTAGATAATAGATTAGCTAATCTTAGGACTGGTCATAGTGATATCGTAGCTACTGAAGAGTATAAGATGGGTGCTGATGGTGTTGTTGACGATACAGCTAAGTTTGAGCAGTGCGTTAACGATGCTAGGGGTAAGATTTTAATTATTAGCCCTGGTGTGTATAAGCTAACTAAAAATATATTTATTGGTGAGTGTAAAGATGTTATCGTGTTGGGTTCTTTTAGTGAAAAAGTTCCTTTCATTAAGAATGATGATATGTTTATCACATCTCCTACTAACATTGAGTTTGTTAGGTCTGTAGAATTAGATACAAATAAGGTTAATCAATGTCAAGGTTTTGCATATAATTCTAATAGAAATGAGTTTGTACTTGCTACTATTAATTCTGATAATACAAATCAAGTGTTGTATATCTTAGATGGTGACGATTTAAACACTCAAAAACGTAGGGTAGACTTTAGTGATATAGAGAAGTTAGGTCATTGCAATACTATGACTTACAATAAAGATACTAATACACTATATGTATGCAATGGTGAATTTAATTCTAATCCATTTAGGTTAGCTAAATTAGATAACAACTATTCTATTATAGGTGTACATACAGATTCATCTCAGGTTAAAAAGTATAATTTTGCTTATGACCCTATTACTAAGTGCTACTGTTCTATCATGCCTGGTGATAGAACTACAGGGATTAGACATGTATACATTCTTGATAGTAATTTTACTGTTATCAAGGAGTTTGATGTTGATTTCTTGACAAAAGATTATAACAATAATGGTGCTATGTTCTATAATGGTACAATTATGTGTGCTAGTTTGCATGCTATCTTCCAGTTCGATGTATTTGGTAATGTTAAGACAGTAGTTGATATTGATAAGGCTTATGAGATTGAGGACTTTGATATTAAGAATGGTGTAGTATACTTTGCTGTATTAGAAGGTCATAATGTTCATATCTTTAGTGGCAAGCATAATAAGTTTAATTCTATACACATTAACAATATGAAAGTAAACCGATTACTACTTGCTAACAATTCTCCTTTATTAGGTTTAACTGCTGAGGGTAAAGAAATTAGTTTAGCTAAGGTTGGTAAGTCTGGTTCATCTGAAATTGGTGATAAAACTACAAATACAATTTTAATTGGTAAAGATGTTAAAACGTGGGATGGTGGTGATGCATCATATACGTTGTTATCTACCAAACATTATGGTACCGCTATTTACTCTAAGAAACAGTCAGATGATACATTTATTAAGAAGACAGAGTTAGTTAAGTTGTCTATCGATGTTAAACCTGATTTTGTTGGTCAGTTAGCTGTGAGTGGTGGTAAATCTTATATAGCACTTAATAATACAGGTACAGATGGTTGGAAGCCTTTAGGTGGTGCTAGTCCATTAGAAGCAGTTGATAGAATTAGGTTTACAAATGGTGCTGAGTTGTGGATTGATTAGGTTTTAATCTTAAATTCATAATCATTGTTTGTTGGTAAATTATATATAGGTAGTGTTACAAAGGTAGGGGGTAGTCCATGAAAAGCAATACTTTTTTTAGAGGTACTACCCCTACTCTTGAAATTAGCATGGGTAGGGGTATTAAGGTTGAAAATATAGACAGTTTAATTGTTTATTTTTCACAAGGTATCACCGTACTGAAGAAAAAACTTGAAGATGTAAAAATTAACAAGACAACTAATATAGTATATATTCCTCTAAGTGAATTAGAGACATATATGTTTAGTCCTAGTGTTGTTAATGTTCAACTTCGATATAAGTTACTAAATGATACAAATATTTATAGTACTCACATTTATCCTTTTAGGGTGTTGAAACAAGTATGTGATGAGGTGTTTATCGAATGAATGAGGGTGTAATTAGGTCTAGTGGTACATTCAGTAAAGTTAGTATAAACTCAAAATATGTTAATATCGGTTCACATATGGGAGTAGACACTAATAGTAGTGGTACATTAGAAACTTCTAATAGAGTTAAAGTTACAAAAGATGAAGTTAAAGATATGCTAAAGGAAAAACAAGATAAGTTAATTGCTGGAAATGGTATCTTATTAAATGAAGAGACAAATGTGATATCAGTTTCAACAGAAAAGATTGTTGTTAATGAGGGTGAGAATATTTCTGATTTAACAGCGTTGTATTTACTGGCTAAGGGTGAAAATTAATGGCAGATTTAAAGGATAATTTACAGAATCTTGCGACTCAGTTGGGTACGGATGTAAAAAATATTAAAGCATCTGTAAAAACTACAGATGATAAAATTGGTACGTTAGGCTCTTTGTCTACGACTAATCAATCTTCAATCGTTGATGCTATCAACGAGGTTAAAGCTAATATCGTTACTGCTCAGGGTGGTGCTGTAACAGAGCAAGCTGTTGATACAAAGTTACAAGCTAAACAGGATAAGTTAACTGCTGAGGGTAAAATTTCAATTAATAAGGATACTGGTACAGGTTTAACTAAGATTACTGTAGACTTGTCAGATTATGTTGAAAACAGTGCTTTGACAACTAAGTTAGGTGACTACACAACTACAGTAGGTTTAAATACTAAACTAGATACTAAACAAAACAAATTAACAGCTGGTAGTGGTATTACATTAGATGCAGATGGCACTATTAAAGCTAGTGTTGATTTAAGTACTATGGCAACTAAACAAGAGTTAACAGATAAAATTCAAGAGGCTGTTACTAATCTTGTTAATGGCGCCGATGCGACTATGGATACATTTAAGGAAGTTCAAGAAGCATTAAAGAGTGATAAAACAGTTACAACAGCGTTAACTACATCTGTTGCTAACAAATTAGATTATAGTCAAGCACAGTCTTTATCAACAGTACAAAAACAACAAGCATGTGTTAATTTAGGTATTGGCGACCCTACAGTGGATTTGGTGAGTGTTTATACAACCGCAAGAGATAGTTAGTAGGTGATTGCTTATGGCTGATACTAATACACAATTAGTGCAGAATATACAGACATTAGCACAGACTGTTGGTAGAGATATCAAGGATATTAAGTCTAGAGTAAGTAATTTGCCTAGTGGTTCTGGTGCAGATACATCTAATCTTGCTACAAAAGAAGAGTTAAGAGTTATAGAGAGCAAGATTCCTAAAGCAAGTGGGGTTCCTACTCTTGATTTTACTGTTGAAAATAATGGTGATGTTTATGTTGATATAACATATCCTGAAGTCACACCAGTACAGAAAATTGCTAACGGAACTACTAAGATTTTTAATGTTAGTTGGGGGGTAGCTGTTGCTGGTGCTGCTGGTGATGGTAGGGGTTATTTAGAGTGGAGTCCTATAAGTGGTTTTGGAAAACTACATCTAGATATCAAGATGACACAGAATAGTGGTAATGGTGGGATTATTGCTACGTTGCCAGCTAATGCTCCAGTTCCTAGTAGATTGTTAGAAGTTGCCGTAGATGCTAACAATAATAGTGTTTACGTTGAACCTAATAGTCGCAACATCAAGGGGTGGGGTGTTGCTGGTAACAATAAGAGATATATATTTGATATTACAGGGTTTTGGAAGGAGATTAAGTAGATGGCAAGGATTAAGATTGGTAACATCCGTGTACCTACTAAGAATGACTTAGTTGCCTTCTCTAAAACAGAGCCTACAGGTGATAATAGACCCGTATTATGGGTACAGCCTACTGATGGTGAAAATGATGTGCATCCTGTAGTATCTATTGAATATGATAGTGATACTAGGGAGTTAGTGCTAACTCATTCAAATAATACTAAGTCAAGGGTAGATGTTAGTTCTTTAGGTGGTGGTACAGGTACTATGTCTGTGGTACCGCCATTAAAGAATAATACTCCTTTATATGGTTTAGATACTTCAGGCAATAAGTGGTCATTGATTAAGATGTCTAGTGGTAATGGTACTGAAGTAGGTCATAAAGATAAGCCTTTAGCTTTTTCTGCCAGTCGTTTAACTTGGTGGGATGGAAATAACTCACGTTCTATTTTATCAACTAAAGAGTTAGATGGTGTGGGTGCTAATAAAGATGGTAAAGTTCTTTATAGAAGTACTGAGATTGATAAGATGTTTAAAGATGTCTTAGATAAGTTAAAAGATATTAATAGTAAGTTGTAGGGGTGGTTGTATGATAGTTGAAGACATCGTTAATGAGTTAGATAAGTTTATTGCTAAGTACAAGGAAAATAAAACTACTGCTGAGCAAGGACAATCTCTACGAACTAAAGTAAAAGAAGCTTTAGCTGGAAAAGGTGTACAAAATACTGACTCCCTAGATGATAGTGCTATCATAGAGGCTGTTAAGTCTTTATCATCTAATGGTGGTGCTAATACAGGTACTTCGGCGAACTTTAACATAGAGAATTTAAAGTTTACAGGTTTACTCCCTAAAGATTTCTCTAAAGAAAGTGTATCAGAAGAAGATTTAGTTAAGATTAATGATACTATCATTAAAGACACAAAGATTATTTCTAGTGCTGAAAATATTCTTATACTTAATAAGAAGACTGGGGAAAACGTAGGTGATGGTGTAGCATTAACCTCATTAGAACAAAAACTCCTAGACAAAAATAAACAATATGTGGGTTCTAACTACTACAATTTTAGGGTATATAATTTGCCTGTCGAAATGGGAGATAATAAATTCACAGTAACTATTACCAATAATGGTATTTCTAGGGATAAAGATATTTCTATTACCGTAACTACTGAGTTGTACGCTAAGGGACTCATTAAAATACAATTTAAACCGGGTGAGGGTTTCAAACTACCTGGTGCTGTTGATAGATTTGTTAAATATGTAGATGAATATGATACAAGAACTGAGATGAGTAAGGTTAGTAGTACTATAAAAAGTTATGGCTCACTATACTCTATTGCTAGTGTAGGTATGATTAAGAATTTAAGAAATAATATTGTTAAGCCACTATCAATGAGTATGAATTTTGATGTTAGTGCTAATGACCTAGCTACACAAAACAATGTGCCATCTAGTGAGTCGGCAGTGAGATATTCTAGCATATTCTTCGGTAAAAGTGGTAATTCTTTACGATTCTCACGCACTGGTTCAATGTATTTATTTCGAGTTGATGGGAATAATGATAGTATTTTTCCTGCGTTAGATTATAAAGAAGGAGATACTGTAGAGTTATTAATTGGGATACCACTCAGCGACAGTGGTTATAGTAGTTTAATCCCGCACTATGATAGTATTTCTGAACATGTAAAAGATGTATAAGGTTTAGAAGAGTATTTTGGCAAGTACTTGAATCGACTTTTAATTCAGACACAGTGTCTGGATATCTTATATAACTACTGATAGACTTATTTTAGACAGTGGTTGTGTCTTAACATAGTAAAGTGGAAATAATGTCGATTTTCTATTTTCAATTAGATAGTATTTATAGTGGGTAATAAAGATGAGTGGTATTTTGTATGTTCTTGATTCAGAAACAAATACATATAGGTTAGTTAGTAGTGTAAACATAGGCTCTAATACTGATGAGTTTTTAAATAGTGTACTTTCTAGGCTAGAGAATATCAATAGAGGTTCAGAGGTTGTAAATTCTGAAAATCGTGGTAGTCCTAGGGGGGTATAAATTCACATACTGATATCTTTAAGCATACAAAAGATATTTTTATTTTATATTTTTATGTTTAGTGAGGTAATGTGTATGTCAGTACAAAGTAAAATCAATGGTGAGTTTTCTGTATTAGTAGATAATATCAGTAAAATTGCATTGGCTATTGAACGTAAAGGTGTCCATAGTAGTGGTGAGTTATCCAACTATGCATCCGAGATTGACTCTATTATTGTAGATTCCTCTGAAGTTTCTGAAGATAAGAAGAAAGAGATTATCGTAGAGTTTGCTAAAAAACTTGGATATTCTTCTGCGGATGACGTTATTAGCAACTTTGATAGGATTAGTGACTATTTAGGTCTTTTTAATGTGTCATCAGATGTAGGGTTATTTTATTTTTCATTATCAGGTTCTAGTGTTGAAAATGTTCGTTTTAAATACACTATTGTGGGTGGTAATGGGAAATTATACACAAGTGATTTGTTAAATATTGTTCACGGAGAAAATACTTTTGTGAGTCATATTTCATCACATCATGATAGCTTACATGGTGTTGATGTTCCTGAACATAATAGAGTTTATTTCTATGCAGATATTTCTAAAGTTGGTGGTTGGTTAAAGCAGATTTCAGTTGAGGTATATGTTGGGGATACTAGAGTTGAGTTTAGAAAACCTGATAGTTTACTTAATCCATACATACTATACTCATGGTTTAATTCAACAAAGTCAAATATGATTATGGGTTATACTGATGGTGAAATCAATCCTAATTCTACTGTTAATGCATTCTCAAGGGTTAGAAAAATTGATTATATCTTTAATGTTAGCTCTGATGGGACTACATTAACTACTTATGATGATTATATCAATAATGTAGGTTATAATAAGAATGATGATTTTGGCTTTGTAAATCATGTAGGAAGCGTTCCGTCTGGGGTGACATATGTTACTAATGGAACAACAGTTAATACTTATAATGTTCAGGGTATTGAAGCTTTAAACATTAAATATAGCTTGGTTAGTGCCGCAGTGGAGGCTGGGTACACTTATAAGTTCACGCCGTTAAATAAATCTGTTATTGATAAAAATGGTTTTGTTGGTATGTTGGATGCAAAACAGAGTATAGGTGTTACATTATGGACAGGTGAGGTTGTGGTATTCCCTAAAGGTTCTAACAAGTATGATTTGAGGACAAAACAATTTTCTGCTTGGGATGGTTCATTTGAAAGAGAAGAAGACTACTTATAATAGATAACAATTAAATATACATAAGATATTCATAAAATAGATAGTATTGGTGAGAGGTGTATCTTATGGACTTTAACGGTTTAAAAAATGTTACACCTATCTTCCAAACACTTTTAAATAATGCTAAGAGTGGTATTCCTAAGAAAATTCAAGTTTTCATAGGAATACTTGCTCTTATATGGTTATTACCTATTGTATTAGATATAGTGTTTGTTGTTTTAGGTGTATTTTATGACTATAAACCTGATATGATATTAAAATTTTTACCTAGGTTAGAACAGTTAATTAGTATACTCACAGGTGTTTCTGCTGTTGCGTGTTTAATGGCTATTATTGGTTTATTTACGGATTCAGATGGCGATGGTGTACCTGATTCTGTAGATAAGGATAATAAAACACCAGTAACAAATAATAGTATTCAAGTCAATGTGGGTTCTGATGGGAGTAAATCTCCTAAGTTACCATTACATATTGATAAATAATTTGTTTTGGTAGGTATTGTTTTGTATGCGTATGTTTTATAGGAGATTTTGTATGATAGGTGACCTTAGTAAAGAGTATGAATCTAATGGAGACATTGGTGCTATCTCCACTGGTGAGGGAGATTATGGTGGAAAGTCATATGGCATGTACCAATTAGCTAGTAATGTAGGTTCAGTTGATGATTTTATTGCATGGGGTTTAAATTCTGATTATAGTTGGATTGCAGAAGAGTTAGATAAATATGAAATTGGTTCATATGATTTTGACAATGCTTGGACATATTTTGCGAATAATGACTATGAGAATTTCTACAACATGCAACATTCTTATGCTATTCATAAGTATTATGATGTATCAGTTGAGTTGTTAAGGGAACATTTATTTAACATTGAAAATCATAGTGAGACTATGAAAGATGTAATTTTCTCTAGGGCAATTCAATATGGTACTGGTAATATTGTAGAAATGTTTGAAGATGCATTAGTAATTATGGGTGAAAAGTTAAATCTTGATTTAGATAATCTTTCTTTTGTAGATGAGAAACGATTTGATTACGATTTAATTACATCTATTTATGATGTATGTATGACTACAGAGTGGAATAATTCTTCTTTAAGGGAAAACTTAAATCATAGGTTTAGGGAAGAAAAAGCTAAGGCTATTCAAATGTTGTCTGATGAGTTAGGAATCTAGGTGATTCATATGGGTTTCATTGATAAGTTAATAGAATGTATTAGAGTTTTATTCTTAGGTAAGAGTATTGATAGTGTTGTTACGTCTACACAAGACAAAGTAGTAGGTACAGTTAATAATACTGTTGATGAAGTTTCTTCTAAGGTAGATACAAAAGTTGATGATATCACTGATAAAGTAGATACTATTACTGATACAGTTGATGATAAAATTGACGATGTATCTAGTAAAGTTGAAGATATTGTTGCGAACTCTAAAAAATTAGGTATTAACATACGAAAAAAATAGTGTATAATAGAGGTGTACAAAACAGTACACCTCTATTTTTATTTAGTGGGAGATTACATTATGGGATTATTTGATGTTGATGGGATTGGGTTTAAAAATAAAGAAAAAGCTAAAAATGAAAATTCTTTTGATATGGGTGTAGATATATCAAAAGTAGATAATAGTTTAGTTACCGCAACAAATGGTAAAGATGGTAGTGATTTTGATAAAACACTTGTAGGTGAGATAAATCCTTTAGTTAAGGTTGATGTTATCAATCATTATTTTAAATTAAGCGACTTGTTAAGGGAGTATGGGTGCTATATTGATGGTTCTACTATGTATTGTCCTTTTCATGATGACGATATCACAGGTAAACCATCTGCTAAATATCATTCAGATACAGATTTGTTGTATTGTTTTTCTGAGAATAAGGTATACAGTTCCTATCATGCATTGAAGATTCTATTTGGTAAGGATGTAAACCTAATCTTTAAGAAGATATGGTCTACATTATCTAAGGAAGAGAGATTATCATATATTGGTAAGCATGATGAAAAGGTTAAGGATGTTGTAGTAGAGGATACAGGGTGGGAGTATTATAATAAGAATGTATTATCTACTTTTAAGGTTGGTAAGGTATCATATGAGCAATATAAAAATGCTTTATATAAGGTCTTATCATTAATTCAAGAATAAAATAGTATGAATTTTAAGTAAATTATAGTTGTAAAGTTACTTAAAATTAAGTATAATAGGTATTGTAGAAAATGTTACTACAATACCTATTTTTTTATTTAAAAGAGGAGAATATGCTATGGCTAAGATTACAGCTATTCGTTTACCTAATGGTAAGGTTAAGATTACTAATTCAGATATTAGTGGTATTATTGGGGAAGAGTTCAATTCATCTGATGATTTCTTCAATAAATACAAAACAATTAATGAATCTACAGGTGTAGAGAACGACTGTGTGTTGTTAGAGTCAATCAATGGCTAAGAATGTTCCTATTATAGGGAATGGACTTGCAGTAATACCATTACATACTAGGGGTACAAGTAAGAAGAAAAATAAAAGAGTTGCTGATTATTTAACTAGAAGTACTTTCTTAAAGTTATTGGTAGAATATTCTGATATAGAGAAGATGGATATCGTATATTTAACTGGAATGGGTATTATGTATCAAGATGATATATTAGATGGTTCAGTTACTTTAAGGGATATTATACAAAACACTGGTTGGTGTAATATAGTTGCTGAGGAACTATATCGTTTGTGCTTATCATTGGGTACAAATAGGATAGTTCTTCTAGCTAGAAGCGATAGATTTTTAAAGCTTGCTAAGACTCTTAGGTCTAGAGGTGTTATAGTCGAAAATCCTATAATGGGTGTATTATCGGAGAGGTATGCAATTAAGATACTATTCTCTAAGACTAAGTTATGGATTAATACAAGGGGTGACTTTTCAAAATGAATAAAGAGTTACCTTTATTTTTACAGAATTTAACATGTGATATTACTGATTGTGTGTTTACATTAAAGTTGGTAGGTAGTACTTTTCGATATAATGCACAGGAGGTGCTACAGGCTATACTAGATAATAATATGGTTAATAAAGTTATATTAGAGTTAGTACGTGAGCCTGAAAATATTCATGATAAACATGCTGTAAAAGTCATGCTATCTGTTGATGGTTATAGTGGTACATACCATGTTGGTTATGTATCAAGAGATATAAGTGAGACAATTAGTTTTCTTCTTCAAGACGAGGACTTGTGTGTGCATATATCAGATGTATTCATGAGTGGTGGTGGGTTAGATTACTATGTAGGTCTTATGTTTAATTGTAGATTTAAAAGAAAGGAATAAAACCTATCTATGGCTAACGAGAAAGCTAAGGGCGATTACAAACATTGGGTCGGGGCTGTTCCTAAGATAGAAAATTGGTATAAGAATTTTAACTTTGTATTGGTTGAAAGTATGGAAGACTTAGAGAGTATCTTTAAAGATAAAAAAGATTACTATATGGCTTTCGATACAGAGACTACAGGTTTAGATTTTGAAGAGATTGACTTAGTAGGTTATTCTTTTTGCTTAGATGGTAAAACAGCATATTATGTGCCTGTGTATCATTTTCAGTATGATGGTAATTTAGGTGAGGAATCTGTAAAATTCATCTATGAGCGTATGTGTGAAGCTAAGAAGGTATTCATGTATAATATGCGTTATGATGCACGAATTATGGAATACTATGGGTATAAAGAGAATAAAGCTGATTTAGATAAAAGACGTTGGATGTATGCTAAGTTTGATATGTCTAAGGTTGATTATTATGATGTTTCCGTACCTGTATGGTTAGCTGATACAAACCAAAAATATCCTAGTTTAAAGTGGTCTAGTTTACATTTCTTAGGGATTGAACAGTTACACTTTGATGAGGTAATAGAAAACGCTGGTTCATTCTTCTATTTAAACCCATCTGAAAATGAAGATACAGTGTTCTATGCCGCCGCAGATGCGTTGTGTACATTTTTACTTGCAACTGCAACAGTTAAGTACTTTACTGAGGCTAAACATTCTGCTAAGTTTGATAATTTGATGTTATATCCTTTATTACACTATGAGAATGAGAGGATTTGGTTGGATGGTGATGTACTTAAAAATCTTTACATTATAGCTACTGATAGGGTAGATAAGATGGAGAGAGATGTGTATGCCATGATAGGTGGGCAGATTAATCTAAACTCACCTGTACAAGTTGCACAAGCTTTTGAGAGGTTGGGGATTGATACTGGTGAGCGTACATCTAAAGGTACTATGTCAGTTGGTATTAAAATATTGGCTGATTTACCTAAAGAGTATGTAGAAAAGTTCCCAGCTTTGAAGTCATACATCAACTATAAGAAAACAGCTAAATTAATATCTTCATATATTAAACCTTTGTTGAAGGAGTATGAACGTAGGGGTTATTGTAGGTTTGCTTATAAAACTACTGAAGTACCAACTGGGAGGCTTGCTTGTGGTAAGGATGGGAAGAATTCTTTCTTTAGTCCAATTAATGCACAATCCCTGCCCAAGCCACATGTAAAGATGGAAGACGTATTTGATTTAGGGGATAGGAATTTATTCTCTAAAAAAGATAACATCATTATGGGTTATAAGTTTGTTTATTCTTCTTATGATGAGGAAGGAAAACATATTATACCTGATGACCCTGCTTATATAGGATGGGTTGAGGGTATGGATGATGATTTAAATATACGGATGGCTATATCTCCTAAAATGTTAGAAGATAGCAATGATGATGAATTCCTGTACAGTAGCTTTGACTATGCCGCTGAGGAGTTACGTATCGCCGCTAATTTAAGTCGTGAGCCTAATTGGGTTGATGCTTTTGTACATGGTGACGATATTCATCGCCGTACCGCTGTAGCAATTTGGGGTGAGGAGCATTATAATAGGGATTATCGTAAGATGGCAAAGTACGCCAACTTCTCTATCTTGTATGGTGCTAGTTCTCATTCATTGTATGCTGATAGTCGATATGGTTTTAAGTCTTTACAGGAAGCAGAGGATTTCTATAATAAGTATAAGAAAGCATTACCGACTTTATTCCAATGGCAAGATAGATTAATCTATAGTGCTAGACGTAAAGGTATGTTACAGACGTTCTTTGGTAGACCACGTAGGTTGCGTTCTTATTATGAGAATAAACAGATAGGTTTTGCTAATCGTAGTGCTGGTAACACGAGTGTACAGGGTGTTGCTGGTGATATTCTTAAAATGGTAATGATTAAGTTGTGGAAAGCATTATTTAATAATGAAGAATTCAAGAACGATGTTGCTTGGAGGGTTGCTATCCATGATGAGATTGGTTACACAATACGTGCTACTAAATTAATGCGTATATTAAAGATTATTAAAGAAACACAATCTGTTAAGTTACCAGAGTGGCCAGTAGAGATTATTACTGACCCATCTGTTGGATGGTCTATGGGTAGAGTATACGATTTTCATATGGTTGAGGATGATTCTGAGTTAGGGTATCATTTTGAGCCTGATTTAGCGTAGGGGATTATTATGGAAGAGTTTATTTTTGATAGCTTAACTCTAGATGACTTGGTTAAGTATGTTGATACGTCAAAAGTATTTAATATTACTAAAGGTGAATTTAATCAAGTTAAAGTATATCTAGCAAGTTATGAAGATGAAAAGCTAGGTAGTGCAGTTGAGCGTTTAGATGTTGCTTATCACATTGGTAATAAATGGTCTTTGGTAGATATGACTAAAGTTGAAGGCTTTAATGAAGTACCATTGAGTTGGTTATTATCAGATGTTGGCGATATTGATGATTGTTTAGTCATTTTACGTAGGATGTCTAATATGGTTTTAGATAAGAATAATTCTAGTTTATCTACGTATATTTATCATATCGTTGATGATAAATATGGGTTTACTACTTCTAATGCATTAATGAATGGTAAATTAGCTAGATATGGTATCATGTTAGATGGTTCTGATGAGGATATTTTAGAGAGTATTAATACTAAGGTTGATAATGATTATGATAAGAATTCATTAATTTCCTTTATTAAGAATGGTGTTGCTGATGAGTGATATGTTAGAGTTGGTTCAGTTAGGTAAAAATGTGCGATACATTAGGGTTAATGTGTTAGAAACAACAATATCTGAATTCTCTAATTTAACTGGTATTAGTCGAGATGTAGTGTGTAGGATAGAAGATTTAAGGATGGGTAAGGGTTCAAAAACTTGCCCATCTGTGTCTACTATCTTAAAATTATGTAAATCTTTAAATATTGAGATTGGCGATATTATGGGTAATGATATCTCTTTAAATGAGGAAGCTTTACTTAATTTAAAGGAGGTTGTTTCTTGTGGCAATTAGTGTTGGTAGAACTTTAAATGAGTTAAGGCAGATGTCCTTTGATTGTGGCATTACTATCCCTAGTAGAGAAGATGGCAAGTCTTTAAAGAAAGAGGACTACATCAAACCAATTAGAGAGCATAATCTTTCTATTAGATATGGTTCTGTTGATAATACACCTGAGCATTTAAAGTTGATGTTGCAGTTAAAATCACCTATGTTGGCTGGTAGGATTGATTCTTTCAAAGAGGAACAGCAACAAGAGGTATGGAATTCAGATAATTGGTCAATGGAACAGAAATTAAATGGTGTTAGGTGCTTTATTATTAACGATGGTACAGGTATTCACTTATATAGTAGACATAATAGTGATATTGACTTGCTCCCTATAGAGTTTACAGAAAAAGTTAAATTACCTAAAGATTTTTCATACAGTATGTTAGATAGGACATTTATTTTAGATTGTGAGTTAACATCTGATAATCCTAATATATGTACTGTGTTAGATGGTTATGGTGTAGATACTAGTTCTCAGTTGCAAGCAGTTACATCTATTTTAGGTTCTAATACTGATAGGGCATTAGATATTCAAGATTTTAATGATTTAGATTTAGTGTTCAATGCTTTTGATTGTATATATTGTGATGGTAGTTGGATAATGGATACTCCTTTATGTGAGCGTAGGGAATATTTATCAAACATTATCAGTATGTTGATAGATGCTAATTTTAATGCTAGACCAGTTAAGTATGTAGTTGAAAATAAGAAAGAATTTTATAAGCATTTAATTAGTTTAGGTTTAGAGGGTACTGTAGCTAAACGATTAGATGGTGTATACGTACCTGACACGACTAGAAATTTCAAAGGTTGGGTTAAGTGTAAGAGGTCTTTGTCTGATTCATTGAGTGCATTTAATTCACAATCATCTTTAAGTGCTTTTGATACATTAGATGATGTAAGTGGTGATATAACTTTCTCTTTTGGTGATACTATTGACGCCTTTATTACAGGGTATGAGTTAGGTAATAATGGTTCTGCATTTGAAAATATGATAGGTTCTATATGTGTTTCTGTGTATGTTGAAAAAGAAGATGGTACACAGGAAGTTAGAGAGATTGGTAAGTTTAGTGGTTTCAATCTTGATATGCGGAAGAATATGGGAATGGTTATTAATGGTAGGACAGTACTTAAACCAGAATACTATGGTAAAGTTGTAGAGATTGATGGTCAACAAATTACTAAAAATGGTAGGTTTGCACATTGTGTATTTATTGGGTTTAGATACGATAAGCTAAAGGATGCTTGTATTCTTAAAGAAGAATTTTTAAAATCACAGCTACTGTAATTTTTACTTTACTTTAAGTAAAAATAGTGTTAAAATTTTATTATCTAATGTTTTGAGGTGTGTTAATATGGATTACAACAAATTAGATATGAATGTGTTCATAGAAAAACTCTTAGAACATGTAGAGATGTGTCCTTGTCTTTTGATAGGTAAGTATGTTACTGAGTTTAAAAAGGTATACAAAGATACAATAGAGCGTGTGTATACATTAGATGACGTAAGGAATTTAATAGATTCATACGATGGTATTTCTAGTGTAAATAGTAAGTTCTTAGTATTAGATGGTATAGGTTATTTATCTCACGTAGGTCAAAACTCGCTATTGAAGTTCATTGAGGAATCTAAGTTACCAATCATCATTTTATCTTATGGTGATAAAATCTCACCAATTATCATGTCTAGGATGAAGATAATTGTTAAGAGGTGGGACGTTGTTAAGAATTTAAATTTCTCTAGTGTTGCTGATACAATAGCATACATAAATGAGAAGAATTCTACACGAGAGGATAAGATGAGTGAGTTTGATGAGGTACAGATTATGGCTAATATGTGTCCTAGTCTATACTCGATTAAACAGCAAGCTGGTGATAAATATGGGTACACTAATAGTAGATTAATAAATCTAATGGTTGGTACTAAAAATAGGTGATTGAATGGGCGATTACAGTTTAATCAACAAAGTAGTTAGAGTTGAGGATAGTAAAGAGGGAATAAACTATTTAGATTTAGTTTGTTTCATGTACCCTAACTATGAATTACGTACTGAGTTCAATATCTTAGATGGGAATACTGATATTATATTTGTTGGTAAAGTTAATTCTAGTGTTGTAAAGTCATTAAAAGAAAACACTAGAAGCTTTATAGCAATTAATAACATAGGTATTCAAGATATTGATATGACTATTAGGGATATAGCTATTAAGGTTCTATATGATAGATTTAATAAAGAGCCTAGTGATAAGACACATACAATGTTAACTTCTATGACAGAATATGATTTCATTAAGTACTTTAAATCCTTTTGGGTATTGGGTAGGTCTAAGATTGATTCTGTTGACATATCTCTTTGGGATTTATATTGCGTACTAGGTAAATCTAGGCATGATATATTAAAGACATATTTAGAATTACGTGAGGTATATTCTGATAGTATGATATTTGGTGGTGTACTATCTTTCTTAGAAAAGTCTAGAAATTTAGAAGATGTTGTTACTAATAGTGGCAAGTATCTTAGATTACTAGTTGATTTTAATAAGTCATATGATAAGTTGATTGTACCTATTATTCAGAAAGTTTACACAATGGAGTGTAAGAATGACTCTGATAGAGAGTATCGTACTTTGTGGTTGTTAATGCAATTAGGTAGGGGGAATATGATATAATGTCTATACTTGAGATTGAATTAGAAATGAATAAAGTTGCTAAGGATTTACAAGATAGAATCTATCAAGTGTATGACACTTATTTGGTAGAAAATAGAAAAATCATAGACTTACCTACATATGAAGCTTTGTACCGTAGTCCTAAGTTACAGTATGAGGTTTCAGAGAGACTAATACGCACTATAGATGTATTAAATGATTTAAAGTTACGTATTAGTGTTGTTAATAAAAATTTATCAGAGATGAAAAATTTACAGGTAACAACGAAGTCAGATTATCAGTTAGTAGCTAATCTTAAATCTAAAGTTAGCAGATACTATGATGAGTTTAATGAGCATAAATTTCAGATTTCTGACTTAATAAAAAATGCTAATAATAAACTTAATACAATTAATGCTGTTAGGTTTGTTAATGAATAATTTT
>ERZ773180.416-NODE-416-length-25980-cov-5.220636_pt1 | contig 25980 bp, 30 predicted proteins | sample MGYA00511080_ERZ773180 | MGnify/ENA primary metagenome ERZ773180 (study PRJEB29015, sample SAMEA2738175) | human oral metagenome | biome: human oral; feature: human-associated habitat; material: saliva | place: China | collected 2178 ... | reverse complement strand
GCAATTGATTTTGTAAATTGATATAAGATATAAGCAACGATTAGAATATCAATCACATTTATCGCAATACTCCAAGGACTGGAAAACAAACTAGACCAGTATTGAAGATTAGATAATTGCTGAAAATTCATCCTGTGTCCCCTCTCCAAAAAAGCTTCTCTTCATTATACCATTTTTAATGGAAATTTTCTCCCCCCTACCTCATTTTAAATTGGCAGAAAATATGATAGAATAAAATGATAAAAATGAAATAAGGAGAAACCATGTCTGAATTATATGATATTACCATCATAGGGGGTGGCCCAGTTGGTCTTTTCGCAGCCTTTTATGCAAATTTACGTCAAGCTAAAGTACAAATCATTGACTCTCTTCCTCAATTAGGTGGCCAACCTGCCATTCTTTATCCTGAAAAACAAATTCTTGATGTCCCAGGTTTCCCAAATCTCACTGGTGAAGAATTAACTAATCGCTTGTTAGAACAATTACAAGGGTTTGATACACCAGCCCATCTCAATGAAACTGTTCTTGAAATTGAAAAAGAAGATGGTGTTTTTAAGATTACAACCACTAAAGGAACTCATACTAGTAAAGCTGTCATTATCGCTATGGGTGGAGGTGCCTTTAAACCGCGTCCACTTGAATTGGATGGTGTTGATAGTTATGAAAATATCCATTACCACGTTTCTAACATTCAACAATATGCTGGCAAGAAAGTAACCATCCTGGGTGGAGGAGACTCTGCTGTGGACTGGGCCTTAGCTTTTGAAAAGATTGCGCCAACTACACTTGTCCACCGTCGAGATAACTTCCGTGCGCTTGAACATAGTGTCCAAGCCCTTCAAGAATCATCTGTTAGCATCAAAACACCATTTGTGCCAAGTCAACTTCTTGGAGATGGAAAAACTCTTGACAAGCTTGAAATCACAAAAGTCAAATCCGATGAGACCGAAACTATTGAACTCGACCACCTCTTTGTCAACTATGGCTTCAAATCATCAGTTGGTAATCTTAAAAATTGGGGATTAGAACTGAATCGTCATAAGATTATCGTCAATAGCAAGCAAGAATCAAGTCAAGAAGGAATTTACGCCATCGGTGACTGTTGCTACTACGAAGGTAAGATTGACTTGATTGCGACAGGTCTTGGTGAAGCACCAACTGCTGTCAATAATGCCATTAACTACATTGACCCAGAGCAAAAAGTACAACCAAAACACTCTACTAGTCTATAAGAAAAAACCACGAATCAAAGGATTCGTGGTTTTAAAGTTCATCTGCTTTTAAAAACACCATTACATATATTTACATCAAGTTCCTATATCTTATAAAATCACTACATTTTCAGCTTTAAAATAATTGTTTTTACATCATTTTACAGAAGTTTACGACATTTTTGCCCCTTTTTTGCCCCTTTTTTAAACAAAAAACACTAGTTGGGGCTAGTGTTTTCAGAAAGTAGTAAGCATTCGATTATCTACCTATATTATACCACATTTTATTTCAGAGCAAACAAAAAAACCGCCAGCAAAAGCCAGCGGTCTGTGTAATTAAATTTTTGATTCTTTCTATATTATTTAGTTGTAATCAAGCCGTTAGGTTCAACGGTAAACTCTAGCTTTTCAGCAAGTGTTCCGTCTGGTTTAAGATAGTACCAGCCTGTTCCGTCTGCTGATTTAATAAAGGCATTTGAAACCATGTTGCCATCCTTGCTGTCAAGATAGTACCAAGTATCCTTGTATTTGACCCAACCTTTAACCATTGCCCCGTCTTTATCGAAGTAATACCATTTCTCAGCAATCTTCTTCCATCCAGTAGCCATTTTCCCTGACTTATCGAAGTAGTACCAAGTTCCGTCTGGTCGCTTCTTCCATTTATCCGCAAGCATATAGCCCGAACCATCAAAATAATACCAAGTCCCGTCAATCTTTTCAAATTGCTCTTTAGGATAAGAACCGTCTGAACGTACATACCAGTAGCCACTATCATTTTTTTGCCAGCCTTTTTTAATTTCAAGACCGTTTTCAATATCGTGCTTGAATTGTTCACGACTAATGCCCCAACTTGCTAAGTAAGGATAAGGGTCTACATGGTCGCTGAAATTGTTAGGTTGGTTATTCGTACAGTATTCATGCGACTTAATACCTTCTAAAGCGTCTGAGTCAAGAGTTTTTGGAAGACCTGCTTCATCTGCTAGATTTCTTAGCAACTCGATATATAGACGGTAATCTTCTAAAAATTCTTCTTCAGTTGAATGGCTTTCGATTAGTTCAACTGCTGCATAGGTTTCATAATTCCAGCCACCGCCAACATCGTAAGCGCCATTGTTGACTGGCCCGACTTGCATGACTCTACCGTTTCCCACAACATGAGAGAAAAAGCCTGACTCTACTGGTCTGCGCATATGGTAGTCTGCTTCATTTTGAGCAGTTGAATTCTTATTTCCAGTTGAATGAGCATGAATTTGATGATAAGGAGCGTACCCAATCTGCGGAAGTCCTTCTCTATATCTGCTTGTATCAATATCCATTTTATTTTATCCTTTCATTTTATGGTAAAACGCCCGGCCAAGGCTCACTCGTTAAGTAAGAGATAGAACTTACACGGATGTCGCCAATATCTCGGTCAGTAGGTACAGGGTCAGTGAACTGGAAACGTAACATGTTACTGTCTCCATAACCTCCTAAGTACCAAGTCCCGTAAGGTGTGCCCTTGTCGTTGTAAATGCTGCCAATCAAACTAGCCTCAGACCTGAAACCTTGAGGGACTCCACTCAATCCTAAAATATAGCAATTTCGTTCTTTGTCACTACCTTGTGCCTCGTATCCTACACCACCTCTACGAATGACACCGAACCAACCCCACGAAAGACCGCCAAATTGGTAAGTGACTAAATCATTTTTTCGTCTAACTTTCAAGAATGAGTTTCCGAGTTTAGATTTAATATTTAAAGTTCTCCAACCTGTGTCTCCAGTTAACACCTCCCAGCCCTGATTGCCAGCGCCTGAGCGCTTAATCCATTTCAAAGCGCCATTAGTAGCGTTTGTATCTACGTAAGTAGTCCCAACTGGTGCAACGACTTTACCATTCGGCATACCAGTACCGTGGATTTCATATTCATTTACTTGTCCAGTATTGCTACTTGTTGAAGTAGGAAGTACAACACTTCCTCCACCGTCGGATAAGATAAGGGTGTTTCCTGATAAGGTCAGCTTTTGAGGAATGCCTACACCATCACGACCGTTTTCACCTTTAGGACCAGTTAAACCAATAGATCCTTGAGGTCCAGCAGGACCTTGTTCTCCTTTTAGACCTTGAGGTCCGATGTCTCCTTTTGGTCCAGGTTGTCCGTCTTGTCCACGTTCACCTTGGATACCTTGCAGTCCTTGAGGGCCTTGTAAACCGTCTGCTCCTCTTGGTCCAGTTTCACCTGTTGCACCTTGTGGACCACGTTCACCAGTTTCACCTTTATCTCCTTTCGGGCCAGGTGTAAGCGAAATAGTTTGTAATTCTTGCTTGGTAGCGAACTGGCTGGTGTCAATGACAGGCTTATTCTCTAAAGCTGATACACGCTCTACAAGTGGCTTGTCATTATAGATGGTATCTTTATCTGTCTTTGTTTTTAAAGCTTCGATATCGGCTGAAATATTGCTTATTTTAGCACGAATACCACTGTCGTCATAAGTGCCACCTTGCTCTTTGATTTTTGCAAATAGTTCGTCTAATTCTTGCTTGGTCACAATGTCATTGACGTTAACAATTCGCCCTGATTCACGTTCAATAAGTGGTGTTTTAACTGCTTTATCAATTTCACTCACATGAACATTGAATAAGAAGCTATATACATCTGCTGACTGCTCTACCTTCTCAAAGTAGATATAGCCAATGACAGGTTCATCCGTAGTGATCAACGATGTATCAAATTGAACCGTGAATGAATTCTCTTCAATTACTGCTTCCACTTCTTTATACCGCTTAGTGCATTTGAAATAGAATAAGCAGATAACCTTAGTAGCGGTCAAACTATCAAGCGTAAATTTGAATTCAGCGATGTTCTTATCCATGCTGAAGAATTCTTGATAAAGCCTATCAACATCTCTATTATTGGGTGAAATAGTTAATTTCTTTTCAATAACCTTTTTCAAGCGCTACCTCCTTTCTTCAAAAAGAAAGAGAACCCAAAAGGGTTCTCAAATTTTTTAGTCTTCACTAGGTTCAGTATAAGTTAATGCTCGTTCACTATCTGACAATCCAGCAGTAGTTGGGTCGTTAACAACACCAACCAAAACAAGAAACGCAAATAAGACATTGATAAATACTAGAATTTTATCGACTGTATCGCCAAACTCAAGTGAAAAATTGAAGATATTCGCAAATGCTTGCGCAAGTAGTGCCAAAGCTGGAACTAAAGCAAGCCAAAAGTTTTTATTTTTAAGTCGTACAGACCAGTTAATTTTATTCATTTTCTTCCTCTTTGATTTCTAGCTTGAGAAATTTCTCAAACAATATTTTTATAGCACCGTTTCCGCCCAATTCAACGTAGCTTTCATAAAGTCGTGAAAGTTCTTCGATTTCATGCTGACTTGTCTTCCCACGTCGTATTGCTTTTTTTAAGTTTTCTTGCAATCGAAAACGCTGTAACCGTTGCAAGCCTTTCCCGATAATCGTCAAGTTCCGTTGGTTATCTTTCCCAATCTCTTCCACGCTTGAAACTGACTTCTCAAGGGTATCTATCTTATTAGATAGACCCTCAAGGCGTTTGTCAGCCTCTTTAGAAGTTTTTGTACTCTTGAATGAAAAATAACTTGGAATAATCACAACTAAAACAGGTGTAAGCTTATCTATTAAAGTTAGAAAGTCCAATCTAACCACCCTCTTTCTAAAACGGTTGGTTATTGAACAGGTTGTGTTTCTAACTCAGATTTAGGAGCTTGCCATTTCCAAACTGCAAGGATTCCATTCTGAGATGGTGAGCCTTCAAGCTGTTTGAGTGATTCACCTTGATAAATGAATTGTTGGTTAGTTTGAATAAGGATACGTTTTCCTTCACCATTCAGTTCAACGTGTTCAGGGTCTTCAATCGCAAACATAGAACCAGGGGCGTAGCTTTCACCGTTTTTAACAAGCGGGAATAGTTCTACGAGTTCCTTGTATGTAGTACCATAAGCAATTTTCTCACCCATGATAGAATCTTGAGCCATAACACGAACTACCTTATTGATTTTCTCAGTGATCTCAAGTAGTTGGTTCTGTTTGGTTTCGGTCTGAGTGAGCTTCTGTTCAGCTTGCTCGATTTTAGATTGAGCTTGGACGATTGCTGAACCTGGATCTAATTCAGCTTTGACGATATCCAATACCGCTTGGATAAGTACATCCTCTTGGTCTTGCGTACGGTCTCCCACAAGCTCACGTTGATTGGTGCTGTATCGGTTGCCATCTTGCAAGCGAATTTCTACAACTGTTTTGGTTTGGTCACCAAAACCACGAGTGTAAGGTTTAGTTGCGAGTGCGTAGTTGTTAATTGCCATTTATCATTTGTCCTTTCACTTGTTCAAATTTTGTTTTTAATTCTTCGTCTGATTCGATGATTTTATTGATTTGTTCGAGCTCTAAAGCCGTAGTTGTGTATAGAGCCTCGAATGTTGCTGATTTAGTAGCTTCTTGACTTAATTTCTCTGATAGAGAATTTACTACTAAACGGCTGATTTGTTGGTCTTGTTCATTCATGTTGTTTGTTCTAACCTTTCAACTTTTTGATTGAGTTCTTGAATAGCCTTAATCAAATAAGGCACAAGCTCAAATGTGCGATATGAATAAGCACCGTCTGGATTCTCATAGAATGCTTCTGGTGCGTATTTTTGAACATCTTGAGCCATGATACCGCAAGAGATATCCTCGACTTTGTCATCGTATTTCTTACGATATGAGTAGGTTTTAAGGTTCTCGATAACATTAAGTGCTGAAACCTTACTATCCTGGATGTTTGTTTTGTATCTGCGGTCTGAGATTTCTTTATTAAGAGGTATCCAATCCGTTTGTTCTTCGTTAAATCCATAAAAATATAGATAACCTTTAGATTTGTCAAGCTTTTTGAATGCAGGAGAATACATCCAGTAACCACCTGTTTTATCTTCGTCATTGACATAGTAGATATTTCCGCCTACGCGCAAATTACCATGTATAACAGGGGTTTTCCAGAAATGAGCAGTATTATTACAATACATTTCACCAAAACGTGTCACATACCAAGCATTAATATCAGGTTTATCCCAGTCATTTCCCCAGTTAACCCAAAGAGCAGTTTGCCCCCATTTTGTGCCACCATTACTCATACCAACTGCGAATTGGTTAATACCAGTTAGCCAATATGTACTTGGGTCTTTATCGTGCGTACCGAATTGGAATCCACCGATACGACCCTTATAACCTTCGAGCAAGGTAGCTGATACTACTACTGACCGTAGCTTGTTGATGAAGGCAGTTTTAGCTGCTAAAGTGTCTGTGAATACATCACTAGATACAAGCTTCTTCGCTAGAGCAGTATCAAATATCAACTTGTCTGCTGCAATCGAATTTGAGCGAATGATGTCAGTGTTCAATGTTCCAATCCGTGCATCGCCCACAAATAAACGCTTAAAATAACCGTCTATGGCAGTGATTTCATCAGCAAGCGTTCTACCTTTGAGTCTGACTTTATTAGCTTCAATCAAGATATTGTTTGCGTTAGTATTGATTTGTGAAGCAATAGCGCCAGCGTTAGTCAAGGTTTGGATAGCGTACGAGTCAGAAAGTTGAGTCACTTTCGATTGTGTGACTACATCTTGTGCCGATGTATCATCCTTGAATTCATTTGGAGGTGTTTCACCTCTAACAAGCGACACCTTACCAATAGCTACAGTACCGTTTTTCAACAACCAAATTTCAAGAGGAAATTCTCTTCCTTTGGTCGATGATTTCTGGACGGTCATCGTACCTGTGATGATTTGGGTACCAGTTTTTGTAAAAGTGACGCTATCAGATGCAAGACCACCGTCAGAGGCCCATAGCTCAATTCCTAGAGGTGCATCTGGCAATACATCAACCCAGACCTCCATGCGATAGCTAAGCTTCTCACCCTGTCTAAAAGTAGATGTAGTAAGAGGTAATGCGAATCCGTGATAGACTGCTTGAGTCTTACCAGTATTTGTAATCCGTAGCAACTTAGTGCCAGCTTGAACCTCAATGACATTCGCTTCAGCTTGCTTTTTGCCCCACTTACTGAAATTTGTTGGGTCGAATACAAGGTTATAACTACTTTCAGTGATTTTTTTGACTTCTGTCTGAAAGATTTGACTAGACATAACAAGCCTTGAAGCGTTATCTACTACACCTTGCTCAGTCGTACCTAAAATCCTCTCATATAGCTGACTTGTCTCTTTTACACGCTGAAAATCGTTCTGGTCAGCTTTACCACTTATTTGAGTAGAAATCGTAGTAAAACGACCATCCACGGTTTCTTTATATTCAGCTAACTTTTGTGTGACTTGTGCCCGTGTTGCTTCTACGTTGCGATAAGCTTCGTCAAATTGGCTCGGCTTGTATGGCCCAGTATTTGACCCACGAACCAATATAGGTTCTTTGAACTCAATCCAACCATTCTTAGCGAGGAAGATATAAAACGGATAGTTTTTATCTTCACCAAAAGCGAAATCCTCTTGCACTGTGAAAGTTTTTTGGAATTCTTGCCATTCGTTCAATGGTGGACGTTTCTCACCGATGTTAGACCATAAAAGAGTTTTATTCAATCCGTGGTTCTTTACGTTAAACACAAATGATACGTCTGGATATTCTCTAATACGATATTTAAATCCGAGCGTGTAGGTTTCATCTTTGTATATTTTCTTGACATAAATAGGAAGACTAAATCCTGACCAGTTATAACCAGTAAGCCCCTGTGCCTTGATTGTAAAGATACCATCATTAACAGAAATATCAGCTTTAGGATTGCTATTCCCGATAAGCGTATGCTTATTCATTGTCATAGAATTAACAATCAAGTTGTTATCATCAGTAACGTACTTACCGACTTCTGTTTGGAATTTTGGGTCGTTCATTACTAAACGTGAAGCATTCCTAGAAATGTCACTCTCTGAACTACCAAAAGTTCGTTCATAGAGTTGAGCTGTTTCTTTGACACGTTGAAAGTCTGCTTGATTGGCCTTACCAGCCATTTGACTAACAATATTAGCGAATCTTCCTTCTGTGTCTTGCTTGTATTCAGTAAGTTTGTCTTCTTGCCTGTTAACTCTAGCATCCATTGAAGCAAATGTGATTTGATTTTCACTAGCGATATGCTTTGCTTCATCTGCTAGTTCATATCCTGCTCTTACTTTGGCAAGTGCCTCTTCTGCTTTTTTCTTTGCTTCGTCGAATCCTTCTGGACTAAACTCGTGAAATCGTCTGTCTATTTCGTCTGATAGAGCCTTCTTATTCTCTTCAGCCTTAGCCTTTGCGAGTTCTATTTGTTCATTGAAATCTTGCTTGATTTGGTCAACCTTGGCATCAAATCCTTTATCAGCTTCTTCAATTTGGTTTTGAAGTTGTTTCTCGAACTCGCTGAATTGCTCGATTTTTTTAGTAATGGTACCAGCATATGAATACTGGGTATCATTTCCAGCTTTACTATCAGCGCTGATACGACTACGAAGCCCGCCTTTAAAATTGAAAGATTGGCTTAGTACAGGAGATTTGAACGTCTCTCCCTTGTTGGTTTTAATTGTGACCCACTGACCAACATCAAGTAACAGATGCCCTTGAAAATTCAAGCTGAATGGATAATATCTGATGTCCTTGATTTTGTGATAAAGGTTATCCAAAATCGATTGAGTCATAAACGGATTTTCAATCTCAAGTGAACGACCTGTGCGAGTTCCGACAGTCAGCCCTTCTTTTTCTTTCTTACAGGTTATCCCTGCAATCTGATACTCAACCTCACTTCTGGTCAAGCCGTGTAAGAAGTAATTGTCTGCGGTAATCACGATGCCTGAGTCGGTCAGCTCTTTGATTTCAAGTTTGCCTTCTCGATTAAAGAAACAAGACATTCCGAGCATTTGAGTAGCTAGACCCAATACATCTCTGAATGTCTTGTTTTTATCTTTAGGTTTCGTCTCGATCGCATAGTTCATGGAGGCGATGTCCATGTTCTCGTTTGCTAGTTCTACACCAGTTTTTAAGCAAATTTCTTTAACAACTTGTCTGATCTCTGCTGGGAAAGTCAAATCCGTGACATACTCACGGTTTAATTTGAACATCCCGTCCATTAAATCTAATGTAGTAGTGTTACGATTTCGGTCAATTTCAATATCATTGATAAAGTATTCGCCCATTTTAACCCATTCGTAGGTTCCGTCTACCAAAAGACCAATCTCTGGGTAAATCTTATCTAGCTTATTGAATGTCGTGATAATACTTGTAAACGTAATCTTACCGCTACCAGCACACGTTCCCCCAGGTTTGTAAGTGTCACCTTTGATATAGCCATAATCAAAGTTAGCTTCTTTGATATCACTCGATTGGTAGTTTCCTACTCTGATAGCAAGGGTACGGTTTTTAGCAAACATAGCTTCATTGAATTTCTGTCGTCTGAAAATATCCATGTTTTACCTACCTTTCTATCAGATTAAACTTAGCACCCGACCACGGTTTGAATTTCTCAGTAAATGAATAGCTTGGAGCCGTTCTATCGCCAACATAAAATGTTTTAGTTGTTTGTCCTGACATCGGGTCAGGATAGGACACCGTGAAGAATTCAGGTGATACAGCATTTAAAAGCTGACTCATTTCTCCTTGTGTCAGCATGCCCCACTCACAATCTAATTTACGTTTAACCGTGATACGGTCACGCACCATGTCTCCGTTTGCGTTACGCCCTGTTTCTCCGTCGATATCCTGAATACCGACCTGAAAAGATTTGGGAGGCTTAACAGCCACCCCATTGATTATCAATTGTGCCATTTTACCTCCCTTTAAATGTTAAGCAAGACTTGTCCTGCACGTTCCTGTTCTCTATTGATTTCTTGAATAGCCACACGGCCAAACTCATGACCGCCGATTTGAATGATGATGTCTCCGTCACCACTAAATCCTCCAGATTGTGGCAAGACACCACCTAGAGCGTTAACGACTGCACCACCTACAATACGACCCATAGTTTGCAAGAATCCAGTATTTTCTAGAGGCATAACAACCTCTTTACCAGCCTCACCAATCATGGCTACAGTAGGACTGTCAACGATACCACCGCGAGCTAGACGAGGGAGACTGACATAGCCAATGCCTCCAAGATGAACCCCTGGTATTTTATTTATTAGACCAATAACACCGTTGATCATACCAATGAAACCATTAACCACGTTCTCGATTGTTCCAAGCACTGCGTTAACTGCGCTTCTAAATGCTCCGCCTACTGCACTACCGACTGCTTGACCAGCTCCGACAAAGATATTCTTGACGGTAGACCAGACACCGCTAAAGAAGCTACCGATGTTGCTAAATGCGTTAACCACTGCATTATAAGCACTTGTGAAGATACTTCCAAACCAAGTGGCTACGTTAGCAAGTGCATTCGTGACGTCATTCCATCTCCCAGTAAACCAATTACCAAGACCGCTAAACACATTAGTCAAGCCAGTCCATGCCTTCTGGAACATGTCTGTAAACCATGCTCCAATGTTTGATAGAGCGTTAGTAACATCACTCCAACGTTCAGAGAACCAAGGACCTAGATTAGTAAAGATATTAACTACACCATCCCATGCCCCTTGAAATGTATTAGCGAACCATTCTCCAGCACCACCTAGAATGTTGGTAATTCCATCCCAAGCACCCTGGAACGTTGAAATAATTGAGTTCCAGATGTTCGTCAAAGTGTTAATAATTGAGTTCAGCAACACCTTGAAGATAGCTACCACGATTTCAAGTACACCGTTAAAGATACTAGAAAAACCTTCGATTATTTTGGTCATATCTCCATTGATGATGCCTGTTATCACGTCGATGATACCTTTTATGATATCAATAACACCAGATACAATGTCTGAAACTGTATCAAAGAATGTCTTTAAGTCATCCCCAATACGCTTAATTGAAGGTGCTAACTCATTAAGAATTCTCTCGATGATGAAAGTGATTAAAGGTTCAAGTTTGTCGTATACAGCTCTAATTAAGTCGAATAAGCTCCCTAGGTAATCTAGGAACTTTTCAACCGCTGGACCTATATGATTTTCAATCGTATCTGCAAACCCAGCACCTATTTCTTCTAAAATCGGCTGGATTTTTTCATTCCAAACCGTCGTGAACGTTTCGACGATAGATGATAACAAATCTCCAAATTTATCAAGTGTCGGCTTGACATGCTCGTCATAGACTTTATTAGCTTTTTCAAAGATGGACTTCATAGTGCTGGCCAGAGCTTCGACAACTGGCTCGGCAGCTTTGAGCAAACCAGTAAACATTTCTGTAATGTTTCCTTGGTTGCCAGTTATTACTTTTTCAATCTGTTTTACAACATCTCGAGTGTATTTAGATACAAGCTCAGTAACGCCCATAAAAGCGTATGTGAACGTAGAGATAAGCCCTGCTCCGATATTTGTAGCACTTACGCTCGTTATCGTATCGTAGAAGATTTGACCGATACTTTGCGCAATGTTTCCAATGCTTGCAACTATGTCTCCATTAATATCAAACATACGAATGAGCCATGACTTAATATCCCACTTAGTGTCATTTAAAGATTTATTCAGACTTTCAGCAAGAAATACCGCAATACCCATGATGACATTAGCTATCGCTCCAGCCGTCTGGCCTAGCGCAAATGCTAATTTTTCCCCGAAGCGAGCTGCAGCTTGCAAGACCGTCCCATCTTCAAAGATATCCTTGATAGATTTCCAGATACCACTCAAGGCATTTTTTAGTCTTTCAAGACTGTCCCATCTAAACGATAGTGAAAAACCTTGTTTAAATAAATCCCAGAGTTTCGCTAAGTAATCAAAAAGACCTTTTAACTTATCTCCAAGACCGTCAAAAATACTCTTGAACTGGTTATCCATATCGGTAAGAGCAACTTCAGGTAAGATGTCTTTGAAAGGTGCGCCACCGCCCCCTCCTTTTCCTTTCTTACCTTTGCCACCGCCACCACCTCTACCTTTGCCAGCACCGTCTCCGTCGTCAGGGTCGTCTTTTTTGTTTAAGAGATTGATCTCGTCAAATCCCATTAAACCTAGCAACTCTTTAACGGCTTTCTTGGCTGACTTGGCTGTGTCGTCCAAGTTATCAGCAATGCCACCTGAAGCATCGTCTGCATCATCCATGGCATCTGCAAGGTCACCAGCTCCGCCTGCTGCATCTTTCAAAGCGTCCCCAGCGCTACTTGCTGCACTAGCTACACCGCTATCTTTAACGGTCGCTTTCTTGTTAAATAGCAAGGCAATGAACTCTGCTAACTTGCCAGTAACATTCTTCAATACCATAGCAAAAGAGTTCAAGATTGGCATAATGGCATTGATAATTGGTAAGAAAGCATTACCAATATTGAGAGCTGAGTCTTTTAGCAATGATTTAAACAAGCTAATGCGCCCGTTTACTGATTGGGACAAGGTCGTTCCATATTTGGCGGTTGCCTGTTCCAGGATAGCCATAAGGCGAATTTGTTGTTGTGTTTGGTAATCAAGCTGGTCCCAGCTTTGCCCGTTTGCAAAACGTTTAAAGGCTTCTGTGGATTGGATCATAGCCACATTGACGTTGATTCCTAAATCCTCAATTGCTTCTGTGTTACCTAGTAGACCTGAACGAATACGCTCCATAACGTCCGTAATGCTACGTCCTGAACCTTCAGCAACAACTGCCGATGTCTGAAGCATCTTAGCAGTATAGGCGCTTAATTTCCCTGAATCTTTAATAAAACCAGAGAAAAGGTTAGAATAAACCGCACCGTAGTTAGTAGCCTCTCCTACGCTCATATTCATAGCGTCGGCGTTATCGTTAACCCATTTTAAGAATGTTTGCGAGCTCTCGCCCATTTGGCGTTTAATTTGGTTGATTGAAGCTGTAACCTCAAGAGCCATCTGTGTCGAATACATACCAACATCAAGCAACTTTTTGCCAAGATAAGCAAAACCCGCGAATTTAGCTAATTTACCAAAAACGCCTAGCATAGATCCTGACTGAGTTTTGATTTTGTTAGTTGACTCTTGCACCTTGCCAGATGCATCTTTGACCCTGTTCTCTACTTCTTTCATTTTGTTTTTGAAAGGCGCAATTTCAGCATCAATCATTACCTTGAGCTCATCAAGAGTAACTCCCATTTATTCTCCTTTCGTCTTAAATTTCCTGTTGTGACTTTCAGCAAACATGCGCATGCGTTCTTGGTGTAATCTCAACTCTTGAGCCAATCTCGCTTTTTCGACTTGTTCTCTCTCGTCCTGGAATAATTCAGGGGCATAGTCCCAAACCTCAAGCGGTTTAGCATCTTTCGAGAGTAACAAAGAAACATTATTAGCAATCATTTGTGAAAGCCTGTACGACTCAATAATTTTATCTTTTTGTTTTTGGATCCTAACACGGTTGTAACTTTCAATCAGGTCTCTGATTTCAAGTACCGTCAAATCCCAAAAAACGAGAGGCTCCCCCCCGATGTCTAAAAACATAGGGTAAAGCCTCTCAACCATTTCAGTTATAGAATTGACCGTAGTCTGTTCTACTCGACTACTTCCAGCTTGGGTTTCTTGGGAGCTTTCTTCTTGCTTTGTTTCTCCCGTGGCATAAAACCCGAAACTTGGAGTAATGGCAAGATAACATCCGCCATAAATGCCGCCTGGTCTCCACCATTATCGACATACTCGTCGTAAAGGTCAGATGTATCTTCAAATGAGATCCCGTGTTCAAATTTTTGAAGCGCACCGTGGGTCAAAAGTAACATGACCTTGAGAGGTGGCAGTGGGAACTCTTCGCCGTCTTCAGGCATAAACACTTTTAACAAGTTAGCCCCGATTTTTTCTTCAACTTTGGTACCTTGCAAGGAAGTAAGGCGGAGTTTTAACTCCTTGTCCTCGCTGACCTTCCATGTCGTATATGGTAGAGCCATTTAATTAACCTCCAATTCCGTCTGTAAATTCAAGTTCAGATTGCAATGCGATTTTAAGAGTAAACTCAATAACAGAGTTCACACCACCACCGCCAAGTTTGACAGATACTTGACCTTCAAATTGAACCTTAGTTTTATCTGGGTAAGTTTGTTCAAAGAAGAGTTTCTCCTTATCTTCCGCTGCCTTACGCAAAATACGGTAAGAAGAAGTTGTGCTTGAGTTATCATAAGCGAACTTGTACTCAAGCTCTCCTGCATCACCAATACCAAATTCGTATTTTTTAACCTTATCTGCAAGGGTAGTATTTTCAACCTTTTCAGGTTCGATACCGAATTCAGGTACTTCTTTAAGTCCTACAAGGTCGGTATAAGTTCCTTTAGTTTTTCCATAAGCGAGCTTAATTCCATTTGCTAACATCTATTAATTCTCCATTCTGTATTGATAAACCAATTGTGAGTTCAGGTCGACGATACCTTCGAATCGCATCAACTTGTGACGTAAGTGTGATGGATCTGGAACATCTTGACAGTCAGTTCTTCGCAATCCTAATGATGCAAAAATCTTATTAATTTCAACTGCTAGATTGCTAGTGCTATCTTTGTCGAATATATCAACCTTGTAGCGGATATTCGACTTCCTTTCTGCATCATCGAACCATTCCCCTGGTTTGTTTTGTTCTTCCAAAAAAATGACGACTGGGAAGTTCTCCCAATCGTCTGGATAAGTATCGGTCACATTATCTGCGACCTTCTGCAATTCTTTGTAAATTACGGGTTTAATATTAATCATTATATCTGCTCCTTTATCTTCCTACTAACGTATTTAGAGATGTTGTTTGATACACGTTCCTGGTTATCCTTCAAAGCAGGGTACAAGTAAGGTTGTGCAGGTTGACCGTACATCTTGTAGAACTCCCCCATTTTTTGGAAGTGATACTTCCCTACGTCAATCTGGTCTTCATGAACATACCATGGACTAGAACGATAGGACACGTTCACGTCTGGAGAAATCCCAGCGTGACTAGCCTGACCTTTTGGTCCAGTTCCAAGCTCGACATAAGTAGCGTGGTCAAGGTTTGTAAAAACCTCTCCAAAAACTCGGTCGCCCTCGACTTTAACCCTTACTTTAATACTGTTTCTTAGCTCGCCCTCATTCGCTGGCGCTCTAAGTTTAGCATCTGCCTGAACAATGGTCTTAGATGCATGTAAGACAGCTTGTCTAGTAATATCGGTCGCTTTTACACCGTACAATTTACGGCATTTAGCAATTAAGCTATCTGCTCCGATTAATTCTGACACGTTCTAACTCCAGTACTTGATGTTGGCTATACACTTTCTTAGAAATAACCCGATGCGTGACTTCTGTCTCGCTATCGATACAAACACCATCTTTGACATTGATGTTTGCATCCTTGCTCGCATTTGCGTTCAAGATATCGTTCAAGCGTTCGCCATAGATTTCAGATTGTAGGTTACTACTAGCTGGCCACAATTCCAAGCGTACCCCTTCAACCTCGTCCGTGTATCCTTCTTTAGCAATTCCCTCATCTGTCACGGTCTTCTTAAACCGCTTCATAGGATATAGCTTCAGTCTACTCTTTTTCAAAAACATGACCTGCCACCCTTGCTAAGCGATGCATCCGAATACGCTGTAAAACGCCCGTAGACAATCCGTTTTCTCCGTAGGTTACAGATATGCCACCTTCACTTCTTGATTGTTCTCCCTCGCTTCCTGAACGGTTGTAGAGCTCGATTACAAGCTCTGGGATAAGTCTTTCAAGCGCAGGCGTGAGATTGTCTCGGTTAGTTTCTGATAAAATGATATTTTCTGCCCGTAAAATCAAAGACGAGAGGACTGCTTCGTCACTCTCGCCTGTCAACATTTTTAGTTTCCCAAGTTCCATAAGACCTCCTAATCTAAAGGAGTCGTCTCGTCTCCTTGTGCTTCGGTTTCTTCTTCGTCAATGATTTCAACTGCATCTGCGATATCAACCGAGAACCCTTCTTTGAGATTGTGAGACAGTTCGTCAAAGCGCTCTTCTGTTATCTCAAAGACTTCGTTCTCTTGTCGAACCACTTGTGCTTGCCAATCATTGAACGCTTGCTTGACTCTGACTTTCATGGGTCAGACCTCGTTATTTAGCCTTCCAGTTAGCTGAGTCAGAATCTGGTTTGTCGGTTGAGCCAGTGATGTCTTTGATAGCAACATAGACTTTATCTTCATGAGTCACTGTGTCGCCTTTTTTGTAATCTGAACCAGACTTCCATGCTTTCGCACGATTCACTGTCTTACCTTGAGCTGACTCTTTAGCAGCAGGTTTAGTATCTGCAATTGTGATGATGTATTTTTGGAAATGTTCAAGAACATAAGCTCCAGTGTAGAGCAATTGCTCTACCAATTCACCAAATCGACCAGGCACGTTGTCGTTATACTTAGTGTTGTCAATCTGAATTGGAGATGTCACAACACCAGGTGCTGCTGCAAGGGCTTTTACATCTGGCAAGAATTTAGAAGGTACTTTGTAGACTGTGTAGTCATCCAATTCACCAACATATCCTTTACCAAGAACTTTTTTGTCTGCGTCACCTTGTGGTAAGCGTACGATTTCAGATTTGATAGCCTTGTAGAAGCTTGGAGTGACAAAGAGCAAACGTTCTTTAGTAATTCCAAGTTCATCCAATTTCTCAGAGACATCAAGAACTGCATTGTAAGCGTTGTTTGCGCCTGCTGTGTTACCCATAACAACATTTTCGCTTACATTACCAAGTACTGCATCAAAACGAAGCTTATCAAGGTATGGAGCGACTACTTCAGCAGCTTGACGAGCGATTACATATTCGATGTTGACTTGACCGTTTGAGTCACGTTCGTCCAACTGGTCAACAAAACGGCCCCAGTATTTTTCTTCTTCAAGAGTGTAGACTTTTTCTTCAACTTCAACGTGGTCGAAATCATTGTCTTGATTACGTTTGTAGTCTTTGAGATCAGTTGTGTTGCCTGTTGCGACAGTGAATGAGCGACCGTTAAGAGTCACTGCTTCGTTTGGTGTCAAGAGTGGTGTTGCGTATGAATTTACTGCAAGTACATCTTCAATAATTCCAAGATGACGCTTGCGTGATTCTGCTGTGTTAATTGATTCAAATGCCATTTATATTTACCTCATCTTTTTATTTTTTAGTGCAAAAAGTCTTTTTTCCATTTTTCTACAACTTCTTGCTGATTTGTTGGCGCAGTCTTGATTGGTGCGCTACCTTTCATGCGGTCAGATACACCTTTCTGGACTGCATCCTCCCACGTTTTTTGAATGCTTGCGACTGATTCGGTCACAGCTTCAGCGTTCGATAAATCAACCACGGCTACTAATTCAACTGGTAAGCCACGTTCACTTAGCATTGCCTTAGCTTCTGCGGTCAATTCTTTACGTGCAATCGCCTGTTCACGGTTGGCTAGTTCTTGCTCACGCTGTTCTAACTGATATTTTTGTTTCTCGTCAGCGTTCATTTTGGCAAGTTTCTTAGCTTCGTTTTCCTTGGCTTCTTGCTCTGATTTCCACTTAGCAAACTTCTTATCGATGATGGCATCGACTTCTGCATCTGTGTACTTCTTCTCGTCTTGCGGTTGGGTTTCGATAGTAGGTTCTGCAGGTACCTTTTGTTCTTCAACCGTTTCGACTGTTTGTGTTTCTTCGTTCATTACGAACCTCCTATTTTTAAAGTCGTCCCCGACTGTATAATTCCATGGCTTTTAGTGTCGTCAATGCTCGGACAAAGCGCACCAGCGGACTCGAACCGCTCGCCAGATTTAAAGACTCGAACTTTATTAACCCGTAAGATAGAATCGAACTATCTCCCCTTCGTGCGCATATAAAAAACCGCATCAATTCTGATACGGTTAAGTAACGATATTAAGCAGCAGTCTATTCCTGCCAGTCAAGATGTCGGATCACCTACTTTCTTTTCTTAAGCTCTTTGTTTAAGTTTTTCATAAACAAAAAGATAAAAGATACAAGTGGTAGAAATATCAACCACCCCAGGGCAATCAACACCCACTCCCAAATAAACATATTTTTACTCCTTTCTATGCACGAAAAAAGCACTTAGATTTCTCTAGGTGCTTTTGATTATTAATAAGCAAATTCAAGTTTTGGTTTTATATCTTGATAAAGTTTTAAGATTTCAGAAGGAGTGTCCTCACGGAAAATAAATTGTTTCTTTCCTGAAATAGTTTTATCGCCGACAATCCAGTGGCGGATTTGTTTTGTAAAAATCAAAACTTCTTTGCTAGGCATAGCCATTACTTCCATGATAGAACCTCCTTGACTTTATTTAATAGATTTGTGTCTGTAACCTTATCTCCCAATACCCCAACTTCAGCAACTAACTCATTAACGTTATCGTTGTAAAACGCAATAGCTGCATTATCGCTAATACTATAAAGATAATTATAGTCATGTTTCAATTGTTCCTTGACATATGACACTAATGGGGAATTTAATTCAGACATTGCTTGTTCGACACTATTATACCGCTTTTTGTTGGCTTTGTAAAATGCTTTAGCAGAATCCCAATGTTTTTTATGAGTCAACTCATGAATAAGCGCATCTCTGATATTTTTTGAAGCAAAAAATCCATCCGATAAAATTTCTTTGAACTCTTTTTCAGAATGGAAATCATCACTTATAAACAAAGTGTCTTGTTTATAATCATACCCCGCTAAACCAGGAAGTCTCGATTTTTTCAAAAATACAACAGTTGGTTTCTTATAATAGTCCAGTTCTTGAAAAATAGTATTAACATTTAAAACCGAATCTCGTATTTTCTTTGTGTCATCTTGTACCCAAAAATCAAAATCCGTTCCAGCCAATTTCTTTGTTTTGACTCTAATATCATTCCCAACTACAAATGAGCGTTGCTTAGCCATTAAGTCCATTGCAAACATATCCTGATTATAACTCTTTCCTCTGTCTTTTGCAACGTATTTATCATACCACTCTTTATAACTCATATCAGCAGGCACGTACTCGACCTTTCCTGTTTCAGGATTTCTAGCCCTGCGTTCAAGCTTGCTGTAGTCGATATCATCATCGTGTGCGATAGTCGTAGACCTACACCACGGATGCAAGGGTGGATAGTTCACACCAGGCTCAGCCTTGTCTGTATCATATACTTTATTATCATGTTCTTGGCAAATATGTGACGTGCGTTTATCCAACACTGCTATGAAGCGATACTTTGTGATTTCAGCATCTTCATAGCTAAGCAGTTCCATTTGATTATGAAAGAACGCTGACTCCGTCCTAACCAAGCGCCTAGCTTTATTTTGACCAACCTCAAAACGTTCAGCGATTGCTTGAGCCGTAGCTCTCGTACTCCGTCCAGTCATGAGGCTTACTAAAAGCTCGTCTTTCACGCTTGAAGCAAGCGCCCCAGTATTTGACCATATTCTGTCTGAATAGGCCTCTCCTGTCCACTTTAGACCTTGTAGACGTTTGATTTCTGTTTCGGGTAAGTGGGAGAAGCTATAAGCAAGTCCTGTCTGCTGCTGCAAGTCAAAAGTAGCCTTGTAGTAGCTATCTTTCATTAAGTCGCTATAAAAAGCATCTGAACCCTTCTTCTCAGAATGATAGATAGACTCACGCATACGGTCTAAATCGTCGTTCAAACGTTTTAAACGTTTCATGCGATAAGCATAAGCTGGACTGTCTAAATCAGCAAGCAAGCGTTGAATATTCGGATCATTCGGTCGAGCTTCAAGAACCTTGCGAAGTTCATTCAGGTCTTTTTGGTCTTTCATGTTCTTTAAAACATGACGAGCATCACGCTCACTCAAACCGTAATCACGCTGGAACTTATCAAAAACCTTGTTGATTTGTTTATCTAGATAGGCTTTTGATTGCTTGTAAATCTCATCAAACTTATCCGCTTGCTTCTCGGCCTTATCCATCTGCTCATAGATGAGATTAGCTTTCCTCTTGGTCCAATAGTCTTGGTTCTTCATCCGTCACCTCTTCGTCTGGCTTCGTGTTTGCCTGATTAAAGAATGGCACACGTTCCATATTCTTTTCTTTTTCTTCCTCAAGGTCTTCCAATTCAGCATCAGGATCTTCAACGAATGGCAAGAGAGAAATAAGTTGACGAAGTGACACCTTACCTTCAAGATTATTGATAACCTGTGATAATTCAAGTAAGTTCTTAGGCAATCCACGGCTAAACTGTGGCACAATTGAATGTGCTTCAAGTGCAATCTGCTGCATGCCCAAGTAATGTGCGAAGATACTAATCCGTTGACGAATGCCTCGTTTGTAATTCGCTTCTTTGGTCTTAGTAATCATCTCAAGACCTAGCAGCTTAAATTCCATTGCTACGCCCGAGCTATTGCCTGCGAAGTTCTCATCTGTCAAATTCGGCACATGACTGAATGTGTAGATGTCTTCCTTCAAAGCCTTACGCAAAATTTCAGTAGCATTCTCGTCCAGAGCATTCTTCAAGAAATCAGCCTTGGCATCTGTTGGTAATTCCAAAAGACCTTCTTCAGAGAGAATATTCATCGCTTCTCTAGCATCTTCCAGATTATCAGCCAATTGTGCACCGTACAATACGAGAATAGACTCGACTGCTTGCTCTTTGTCATTGACACGATTACCCATTAACGAGTTGTAAGCATCGATCAAGCTGATTTGTTGCTCGTAATCACCAATTGCAAAATGATTGTTTCGGTATTCGATAATCGGGACCTGACCAAGATTATGCGGTTCTACTTGCTCGCGCTGTGTTGTTCCTGTGCTTGAATCACGCAACACAATGTGATAGTGCAAGTTTTGAGTGAAGACTTCAGCTTGATACTTAGTCGCATCTTTCGTGTCGTCCTTGATTTCGTAGTAGTAAACCGCGAAAAGAACCTTGCGTTCGATACTGTCATCATAAACCAGGAATACATTCTCAGGATCCACACTAGTTGAATCAAGTTCAGTCAGACCTTCTTTTGCATAGATGTACTCGTAAGCACGTCCATAGATAGACATATTCAATGCATTCTGCGCGTCTACCAGGTCAATCTCAGCACCGTCGAATGCCACTAACAATGATTCGATATCGCCATCCGCAGTATTGTTGTACTTAACAGCGTTGCCCATGAAGTAACCTGTGGCAGTGTCCGAAATATCTTTTGCATGATTTGCTACTGTTTTAAAGTTTGGAGCATTCTTGTTTCGTCGCTCATATTTTAAAATAGCATGTTCGCCCATGTAGTAGTTTTTAAGTTTCTTCAAACGCTGGCGTTCTTGCGTATGTTTCTGGATCAGCTTGTAAATCAATTCCTTGTTCAAAGCTGTTTCGTCATATCCCTCTCTCGGATAAGTTAAAATCTGATACATTTAATTCCTTTCTATAAGCCAAACTCTGACCGTCTGCGGACAGTGGCTTTGACACCTTCAATACATTGAAGGCTATATCGTAGCGCGTCCATCAAGTGATTGTTCTTATCTTCTGGCTTGTTCAACCAATTACCTTCTTTGTCTCGTTGGTAACAATAACTGTAAAATTCATCCATGATATGTTCACAACTCGGATGCACATAAATAGCGTATCCTTGCAATTTGGATACGCCAGCCATAATACTATCCTTACCTTTCCTACTCTCTTTGATTCTAGATATACCGTGTTCTGACCTTAATTCTTCAATCAGTCGAGACTCTGCGCTATCTGCGATGATTGTAGAACGATGATACCCTTTGTCCTTTATCATCTTAGCAACCTCTTTAGTTATCAGACCAACCTTATACGCTTCGTCAAAGATGTGTATCTCTTTTGTCGTATCGTTTATAAGAGAGCAACACAAAGCAGTTGGATCGTGAGTAAAACCAAAGTCAAGACCGATACATAATTTGTTATCAGGGTTTTGAAGAAGCTCATCTTTGTCAAAATCTTTGACAGTCACGTTGTTGTAGATTAAACCTTCAGCCACACCCCACTCGCCGTCGCAAACAATTCTCGCACGCCTTGGATTTGTGTGATATAGGTCCTCATAACGCTTGATATCGACTTCATCTAGCCACTCATTGCATCGATAGGTAGTCGTCATCGAAAGTGTGTCAGACCGTCGCGTTTCTTCGTCAAAAAAGACACGTTTGAGCCAGTGCCTCTCATTCCACGGGTTAAACGTGACCGTGATTTGCTTAAAGAAATCAGGCACGTCTAAGCTACCACGAATAGACTCGACTACTGTACTGAATTTATCTTCAGTCTCGATTTGATACGCTTCCTCGAACCATGCCCAGCAAAGAATGCCGACATCGACCGTGATAGATGTGATTTTAAGTTCATCATCTAAACCACGAAAGAGAATCTTCTGCCCTGTCTCTTTGACTGTTATTTCAGGCAACGACTCATTGAATTTAAACTTATGAGCGACTTTCAGTTGGTTAGCTGCCCACTTGAAATCCGTGTAAGTCGATTGCTTGTTCGTGTTTGAGTATCTACGAATAACAAGTAAATTCGCCCAGGGATATTTCAAAATGCGGGTAACATAGTTCAAAGCAGTCGTCTTTGACTTCTTCGAACCACGGGAGCCCTTTACAACTCGATAAAGATTTCTCGAGCGCCAAAACTGACCATATCCGGCCCCTACCATCTTCGGTAAGTCCACGACAATATCATTCTGTTTAATCTGGTATGTCTGACTCATTCGCAAACACCACCGTTCCAGAAACGTCAGCCTCTACTTTATCAGTCCACATCTTATATCGTTTACCTAACAATTCCAAAGCTTTATTTCTATCGCTATTCTTCGTCGGATATTCGACAAGTTGAGGAATTTCGTTGTAGACTTTAACAGACTTACCACTCACAGGGTCTAGTTTTAATTCGGCAACCTTAGTCGTGACTACTGTGGTTTCCATGGCTTGACCAGAAGCAATCTCTGACAGCATCAAAAGAATTTGTTTTTGCGTCAAGATTTTTTCATCTTGGAGTTCTTCCATTCGTTTTTGAATGTAATCAGAAATGTCAGCTTTTGTCAACAGACGCTGTCCTTGGCTTCTAGCAGTCTTTTCACTATACCCTGCCTTAATAGCAGCATCTGTCGCATTTGCGCTGATGATGTACTCATCAGCGAATCTTTGTTGTTTTAAAGTCAATTTAGTGATTTTCCATCACCTCCACTTCTTGAAAAATCAAAAAGCCACTCAATGAGTGACTTAACGAGAGGCGACTACTTACCTCTATCAGAACCAATAGTATATTGTTACCTTTGCTTTTTTATTTTGTTGTAGTCATTAAGGCGACGCTCGGAATCGAACCGAGATACAAAAAGTTTGCATAGCTTACAATTTTAAAATTAAAGAGATTATAGAACCTTCCGTCGCCATAAAGGGCATTGTGCCCTTCAGTGAAAAATATATATAGGAGCCTATCAGCCTCTTGCTGACAATATCATAATAACACTTTAAAGTTTCACTTTAGTTCACTTTGTTCACATTTTTTGATAAATTCCCAAAGGCTGACTTCCTAATTTTTTGAATAGCGCCTCGGCTATATCTTAGCTTAGCCTCAACTTCGTTCCAGGTCATCCCGTCGATGTAAAACAATCGCATTACGATGTTCTCCACCGGATCGTCTAGCGACTCGATAGCTTGAATGAGTTCTTCACGTTCTTTATACAGATCTTGAATTTCCCGATAGAGTTGTTCTGACTTATCGATGATCAGCACGTTTAATTCTTCAGACTGGTTTTTATTATTTTTTGATTTCGGCATATTATCAAATTGCTGGCCTCGTAAAATACCCGACTTCAAACTGATGATTTCCTGGTGTTTTGACTTCACTTTGATATCAATATATTGCAAGGCCTTTAATCGCTGCTTAATATTGATTGTCATTTATCCTCCTCGTAAAATTCAATCTTTGCAAAGTTTTTGGGATTTATTGTGATGATAGTTTCAGTAGGCTCAATCTGCTGTAATTGCATAAAACTGATATTCCCATAATCTAGGTTTTCAAGACAAACTTTTATCTGTTTCATACTTTCTTTTACCTTGATTTCTTCTTCAAAGTAAGGATTTTTTAATACTATCTTTGTCATCACTCCACCTCCAAGAGCTCTGGATTTTCGTAGATGTTCCCAATAACTTTGTAATAATACGGTAGGAATCTCTTTGCGATGTCAATCCGATAGGTACGACTTAGACCGTCACCATACCAGCGCCCATTGTCTTTATCATACTTGACAATAAAGGTATAGTCTGTCTGTATCTGATGATGTAAGATATCCCCCTCAAAGATTTCCTTACCATTCTTATCTTTGAGTCCTGTTGATTGCATGAGGTGAATGTCATTATTTACTATCCAGTCACCAGCAACTGAATCCTCATCAATAATCCAGATATTGCCATCACCGACCATCACTTCGTCTGGTTGATACATGCGACTCAATGAGCCACTATCATACGCTCTAAATTTTGGTATCATCTTGCACCTCCCATAAAATTATTAACAAAATTCTGCTGTTCTGTGTCAATCAGTTTATATTTATGATTTATCAAAGGATTCATGGTATCATTTACCAAATCATGTTTCAAAATAACTCCATTTATTCTTGAACCTCTACCATGAGTTATTTTTATTTTTATATCATGTCCGTTTGCGATATGTTCAAGGTCGTTTTTAGATAAGAAAATTTCAAATGTCGCCACTACTCCACCTCCTCAAGTTCAATTCCTGGGCAATCGAGCACCCAAGAAAAATCGGAATATTCTAGTTCCTGTCGTGTAAATGTTTTATTTTTTTTATTATTGTCAAAAAAATGAAATCCAACTTCTGTTTCATTTAGATAATCATCTGTATTTTTTACCTTAACTTTGTATTTTGGTTCTTTCTCGGCCTCGTAGTCAAAAAGCCAAGCTCTAGCAAATATTTCTTGGTTTTTTCTGTCATTAAGCCATTTCTTCACTACTTTGCCATTCTTAGCATAGAGATGAATAGTAGTACTATCAAGTGCAGAACGCAAACTAAAATCTTTTAAAAGTTGGCATTCGAAAATCCAGTCTTCTATGAATTCTGGGACTCTGACTTTCTCACGTTCAACCATTCCCTCAAGTTTTCCTTGCTCGTAGCCATCACGATATTTCATTGAACCGTAGTCACCCCCTAGTTCTTTAAGAATGTCATTAAGCCATCTTGTCTGGGTTGTTGGATCAAACCCTCTAATTCGACCAACAACATCTTTTAATTTGAACGGCAACGGTTCTGGTTCGTCCAAAGACCGTAAGTCTTTCAAAACCAAATCAACAGAGGTCAGTCTTTTCTTGTTAGCTTTCATTTTTTCGTACTGATTGATTAATTTTTCTTTATTCATTCTGTTACCTCCTCGATCTCAATCCCTTCACAATCAAACACCCAGCCAAAACCAGCTTCTTCTAATTGTTTTCGGGTGAATTTAGTTCTAAACAGATACCACTCACCGCACCAAAATATTTTTTCATCTTTTTCGCACAATATCTGAGCATGGTTTTTGTGATTTCTAGCTCTTGGCATAAAGATACGATACCGCTTCTCTTTCTCGACCTCGTAGCCGTCAAGCCATGCACGGGCGAAAGCGTCTCTATTCGCATTAACCCAGATTCTTATAGTTTCTCCTGCAATGCTTTCTTTTAAAATGTAATACATAACACGATACACATCATCACTTGATACTATTTCTTCATGGAATCTTGAAGAATTTCTGAATTTAAAACCATTTCTTTTTACATTGGCAATCCAATCCGCCACGGACTGTGGAACTTTGACTTTTTCGGGTTCGTCTAGTTGTTCCAAGTCTTTTAAAATTGACTGACAAACTACAAGCGCTCCAATATCAAACGTTCCATTCT
>ERZ773180.412-NODE-412-length-26111-cov-20.744742_pt1 | contig 26111 bp, 22 predicted proteins | sample MGYA00511080_ERZ773180 | MGnify/ENA primary metagenome ERZ773180 (study PRJEB29015, sample SAMEA2738175) | human oral metagenome | biome: human oral; feature: human-associated habitat; material: saliva | place: China | collected 2178 ... | reverse complement strand
TGTTAAGCCTGCCGCCAGCGTTCAATCTGAGCCATGATCAAACTCTTCAATTCAAGTTCAATCGCTCAATACTGCTGACATAAAATGTCACTACTTAAAAAGTATATGAATTTCTAGTTAGCACCTATTAAGACTTCAAAATTAAAAAATATTTTTAAAACAAGTCAATCAACAAGTGCCCACACAGATTGTCTGATATATTGTTAAAGAGCAAAAAAGAACGACGCACTGGATGTTTTAATGTTTCACAACAGCGCGTCGTTGTGTGGGGCGTATTATAGGCATTTCAGACTCCTTTGCAAGATCTTTTTGTAAAAAAATGTAAATTTTTTTGCTATTTGCTTATAAACGCACCAACAGACGAGAAAAAATCATTTTAAAACGGTAATTCCATCAAATCCCCAGAGAGCCAACGCTTGTTCTAATTGGTGTTTATTCTCTACATCTTGCGTACAAAAAACCTGATTTTTCACCTCTAATTTTGACCGCACTTCTAATTTATCAAGTAAGAACTGCAACCGCTTGGCAATAGCGAATCCTGGATCCATAAAATTCTTCACTTGAGGTAAGCAAATTTGAATTTCATCTTTAATTAAAGGGAAATGCGTACAGCCTAAACAAACCGTATCTAAATTCTCTATTGAGGCCCAAGGACTTAACTCGTTTTTCAATGCAATTAAATCAACCGATTTTCCTTGAATTTTATGCTCTGCGATTTCAACCAATTTAGTGGAGCCTAATCGTTCAACTATACAATGAGCGGCAAACTGATGAATAAGATCATTAACATAAGGGCGTTTAACCGTGCCCTTTGTCGCCAACAGCCCAATATGTTTCGTTTGTGAGATTTCTGCTGCAGGCTTAATGGCTGGCACGGTGCCTACAATCGGAATAGAAAATTGTTCACGTAAAGGTGGCAACACCACCGTACTCGCGGTATTACAAGCAATCACAATGGCATCAAGTGGATAATCCTGATTAATTTTTTTACAAATATCCAATGTTCGCTGAATAATTGTTTCTTCTGATTTTTCTGAATAAGGAAAGCCAGCATTGTCAAAGCAATACAAATAATGGTTATCAGGCATCAGCTTTTTCGCTTCGCGATAAACGCTTAAGCCCCCCATTCCAGAATCAAAGAAAAGTACCGTTGATTTATTCATTTATAAAACTCTTTCAAAAATAACCGCACTTTAGGCATTCGAATAAATTTCTCGATTATTTAGCCAACGGCGGATTAAACTTTCTGCCACATCCGGATATTTTACAATTAATGCCTTAGCATAATGTTGAACTGTTGGGATCATTTTACGATCGCGCATTAAATTCGCCACTTTAAATTCGGCAATTCCTGTCTGTTTAGTGCCCAATACTTCACCTGGACCACGAATTTCTAAATCTTTCTCTGAAATCACAAAGCCATCTTGGCTATCACGCAATACCTGTAAACGTTTTTGCGACACTTTACCCAACGGCGGTTTATACATTAAGACACAAAAAGACGCCGTACTGCCACGCCCTACTCGGCCTCGTAACTGATGGAGTTGTGATAAGCCCAAACGCTCTGCATTTTCAATGATCATTAGACTGGCATTCGGCACATCTACGCCCACTTCGATCACGGTTGTAGCCACAAGCAAATCGAGTTCTGCATTTTTAAAGGCAGCCATAATATCTTGTTTTTCTTGCGGTTTCATTCGCCCATGTACAAGGCCAATTTTAAGCATCGGTAGCGCTTTCGTTAAATCTTCCCAAATGGCCTCAGCTGCTTGCGCTTCTAGCACTTCAGATTCATCAATCAACGTACAAACCCAATAAGCCTGACGTTTTTCATTGATACAGGCATTTTTGACTCGAGCAACGATTTCATCGCGACGCTCTTCTGAAATAACCACTGTCGTAATCGGTGTTCGACCTGGTGGCAATTCGTCAATAATTGACGTATCAAGATCGGCATAAACCGTCATTGCTAATGTTCTTGGGATTGGTGTTGCTGTCATAATCAGTTGATGGGGATAAAATCCTGCTTTTTCGCCTTTTTCTCGCAACATCAAACGTTGATGCACACCAAAACGATGCTGTTCATCAATAATCACCAAGGCTAAATCAGCAAATTCCACTTCTTCTTGGAATAAAGCATGCGTGCCCACCACCATTTGTACCGCACCGGACTTAATTTTTTCCAATTCAGCTTGGCGAGCTTTTCCTTTTACCTTACCTGCTAACCAGCCTACTTCAATACCAAAAGGCTCTAACCAACGGCGGAAATTATTCGCATGCTGTTCCGCTAAAATCTCTGTTGGCGCCATTAAAGCCACTTGTTTGCCATTATCAATCGCTAATAAGGCCGCTAAGGCTGCAACTAATGTTTTCCCCGAACCTACATCCCCTTGAACAAGGCGCATCATTGGATAATCTTTCGCTAAATCCTGTTCAATATCCGCCACGACTCTATTTTGGGCATTCGTTGGTTGAAAAGGCAAAGAGGCAAGAAATCGTTGCTTCAAATCGGTTTGATAATGCAATGGTAACGCTAAAAACTGCTGCGTACCCAACCGCACTTTTTGCATTGCAAGATTGTGTGCAAGCAGCTCTTCAAAGATAAGTCGTTGCTGTGCGGGATGTTGTCCTTTCTCCAAAATATCTAATGAGATATCTGGCGGCGGACGATGCAAAAATCGAATAGCCTCCTTTAAGCTAAAAGGATGTGGATTAAATTCATTAGGTAAAATTTCCGTTAATTGGATTTTATCGAGTAAAGCCAATGCTTGATCGGTTAGCTTACGTAATGAATTTTGTTTTAAACCTTCCGTTGTGGAATAAATAGGCGTAAGTGTTTCCTCTAAAACCAATGGCGCATTATCTCGTATGATTTGATATTCAGGATGATGAATTTCCGCCATAAAGCGTCCACGTTTAATTTCGCCAAACGCTTTGACGCGCGTACCAATCTGAAAACTGTTTTTCATCCCCGCATTAAAATTGAAGAAACGGAGCATAATCTTGCTCGTTCCATCAGAGAGACTGACGGTTAAAATAGAACGGCGTCCAAAGGCAACTTCACAGGTTTGGACAACGCCTTCAATGGTGGCATATTGTTCAGGACGAAGATCGGCAATAGGTGTAATCCTCGTGCGATCTTCATAACGGATAGGTAAATGAAAAAGCAAGTCTTGGAGATTATGAATTCCAATACGGCTTAATTTATCGGAGATTGCCGCGCCTACACCGGATAAAGTGGTTAGAGGAACGGCATCAAGAAGTTGTGTGCTCATTATGCTTCATTAATATTGCGCTTCAAACGAATCACACTGGTAATTTGTTTGATTTTTCGCATAATGTTTTCTAAATGATAGATATCTCTCGCGCCAACTTGGATAATGACTAATAGCAGATTATTCTCTAATTCTTCAGTCCAAATACTTTGAATATTACTTTCACAAGTCGCGACTGCTGTCATGAGGCTACCTAATACATTTTGTTCATTAAGCATTTCAATGTGTAATTCGGCATCAAAATTGACCGCACTTTCAGCCTCTTCCCATTTTGCCGCGGTGAAATCTTTGGTATTACCTGACGTTAAATTAGAACAAGCTTGATGATGTACAACCACACCTTTCTTCGCAGTACTTAATGCCACGATCGGATCACCCGGAATTGGATGACAACATTGAGCGAAAGACGCTTTCATTTCGCCATCTCGGCTTAACGTTAGCGTACTTTGTGTGTTTTCAGAAACACCATCTACATCAATTTCAATGGCCTCATCCATTAATTGATGGGCAATGACACTCGACATTTGGTTACCCACACCGATTTCCATAAAAAGCTCATTGAGGCTTGAGAGATTTAATTCATTTAGTAGCGCTTGGATTTTCTCTTCAGAAACCTCTGAGAGATAATGTGGTTTTAGGGCCATTTCTAGCTGTTTTTTACCAGTTTGAACAGCATCATCTGCACGCAATAATTTTAAGAAATGACGAATACGAGTTCTTGCGCGAGCCGTCACTACAAAGTTTAACCAGCTAACGCTTGGATGAGCATTTTCACTGGTCACAATCTCAACGGTTTGACCAGATTCTAAAGCTTGTGATAACGGATAAGGTTTATGCTCTACTACTGCTGCAACACAATGATTTCCCACATCAGAATGCACTGCATAAGCAAAATCGACAGCTGTTGCACCCATTGGTAATTCAACGATACGACCTTTCGGCGTAAAGACATAGATTTCTTTCGGGAAAAACTCAGATTTTACGTTCTCAATAAACTCAAAGGAGTTACCCACGTTTTGTTGAATATCTACCAAGCTTTGTAACCAACGTTGCGCACGTACTTGAGCGGTGGTGCTATCGTTTTTACCACCTTCTTTATACACCCAATGAGCGGTAACGCCCATTTCAGCAACCTGTTCCATTTCTTCAGTTTGCAAATGAACTTCTACGGGCACTCCATGAGGGCCAATCATTGAGGTTTGTAGTGCTTGGTAGCCATTTGCACGTGGCACAGCAATATAATCTTTCACTTTTCCAGGACGAGGCTTATACAAACTATGCATTTGCCCCAACCCGCGATAGCAATCATCCACCGAATTCACAATAACGCGGAAAGCATAAATATCCATAATAGAATGGAATTTCTGATCTTTCATGCGCATTTTTTGGTAAATTTTATAGAGATGTTTTTCACGTCCCCAAATACGATTTGTAATGCCTACATTATCAAGACGTTGTGAAATATCATTAGAAATGCGTTGAATCAATTCTTGACGAGAGCCACGCGCTTGTTCAACGAGCTTTTTAAGTACTTCATAACGGCGAGGATGCATGGCTTCAAAAGATAAATCTTCTAATTCATTCTTGATGTGCTCGATGCCTAAACGGTGGGCTAATGGACAGTAAATCTCTAGAGTTTCTTTTGCGATACGACGACGTTTATCAGGACGCAATGACCCCAATGTTCGCATATTATGGGTACGGTCAGCCAGTTTGATTAAGACGACGCGAATATCTCGAGTCATCGCTAAAATCATTTTGCGGAAGTTTTCAACCTGTGCTTCTTGGCGGGTACGGAATTTCAATTTATCTAGTTTAGATACGCCGTCAACAATTTCGGCCACGCTAGCACCAAATTCATCTTTTAATTGGGATTCAGTATAAGGGGTATCTTCGATAACATCATGCAATAATGCGGCCATGATTGCTTCATGGTCTAAATGCATTTCCGCAATAATTGAAGCTACTGCAACAGGGTGAGTAATGTAAGGTTCGCCGCTTGAGCGAAATTGTCCTTCGTGAGCATCTCGCGCAATGACGAATGCACGTTTGATTAATTCAATTTTATCGGCGGGCAAATACCCCTGAATAATTCGATCTAAATCTGCAAACAATTCCAAAGGACACCTGACTTTTTGTAGAGAGAAAGATTAGGCGGTCAAAATAGCTTTAATTTTGACCGCGCTTTAATGAGATTATTCTGCGATTAACGCTACTGCCACTTCTTCATTACGTTGAGAAGCTGCCGCATCTAAATACTCTTTTGCATCCATGATTTCTTGGTTGATTAAACCTTTTTCGATTTCACGTAATGCGATTACAGTTGGTTTATCGTTATCTTCCGGCACTAACGGCTCACTTTGATGTAACTCTAATTGTCTCGCACGACGAGCGGCGGTTAAAATTAAATCAAAACGGTTACCAATTTTTTCTACTGCATCTTGCACAGTCACTCGAGCCATGTTTTACTCCGATGTTAAAAATAATGTCTATAAAGGGGAAATATTGTACTCAATTCAAGCTTATTTTGCTAGTAGCTGTTGAATTAAGTCTGCATTTTCTGTCTGTTGATAAGCTTTGGTCAAGCGTTCTGCCTGCAAAATGCTTTGTAAATCTGCCAATGCTTGCTCAAAATTATCGTTCACAATAACATAATCATATTCATCATAATGCGAAATTTCGCTGATTGCTTTTGACATTCGCTCAGCAATAACCTCTTTGCTATCCTGTCCACGTCCAACTAAACGACGTTCTAATTCAGGCAATGATGGCGGCAAAATGAAAATACTTTTTACAGAAGGTACTTTTTGACGAATTTGCTGCGCACCTTGCCAGTCAATATCTAAAAACACATCAATGCCTTTTGCTAAGTTTTCTTCAATTGCTGGCAATGAAGTGCCGTAATAATTACCGCCAAACACTTTTGCATATTCTAAAAAGTGGCCTTTTTCAATTAAGGTTTCAAATTCTTCTACTGAAACAAAATAATAATGCACACCATGACTTTCGCCTGGTCGAGGTGAACGCGTTGTGTGTGAAATAGACACCATTTTTTTCGTGCCTTGATTTTTTTCTAATAACGCGGAAATTAATGATGACTTGCCCGCCCCACTCGGTGCAGAAAGAATATATAAATTACCTTGAGACATAATTGAAACCTCTTCTTGTTGTTTGTTTTTATTATACAAAAAGAAAATGAAAAGTGCGGTCAAATTTTCATTTGTTTTACCAAATTGTTAAAAAGTGATCGAGATCACAAAAAAGTGGTATATACCCTTTTTTTTATCAAAATGCCCATGCTATAATCCACGAGAACTCGTTAGAGCAACGATTTTGTTTAACTTAAAAAATAGAAGGTGAAAATCTTATGGCTATTAAAATTGGTATCAACGGTTTCGGCCGTATCGGTCGTATCGTATTCCGTGCAGCACAACATCGCGATGACATCGAAGTTGTAGGTATCAACGACTTAATCGACGTTGAATACATGGCTTACATGTTGAAATACGATTCAACTCACGGTCGTTTTGACGGTACTGTTGAAGTTAAAGACGGTAACTTAGTAGTAAACGGTAAAACTATCCGTGTTACTTCTGAACGTGATCCTGCAAACCTTAACTGGGGTGCGATCGGCGTTGATGTTGCAGTTGAAGCAACAGGTTTATTCTTAACTGATGAAACAGCACGCAAACACATCACTGCTGGTGCGAAAAAAGTCGTATTAACAGGTCCTTCTAAAGATAGCACACCAATGTTCGTACGTGGTGTAAACTTCGGTGCATACGCAGGTCAAGACATCGTGTCTAACGCTTCTTGTACTACAAACTGTTTAGCACCTTTAGCACGTGTTGTTCACGAAACTTTCGGTATCAAAGATGGTTTAATGACCACTGTTCACGCAACCACAGCAACTCAAAAAACGGTTGATGGTCCATCAGCTAAAGACTGGCGCGGTGGTCGTGGTGCGGCACAAAACATCATCCCTTCATCTACCGGTGCAGCGAAAGCAGTGGGTAAAGTATTACCAGCATTAAACGGTAAATTAACTGGTATGGCGTTCCGTGTTCCTACTCCAAACGTTTCTGTAGTTGACTTAACTGTAAACTTAGAAAAACCAGCAACTTACGAACAAATCAAACAAGCAATCAAAGATGCAGCTGAAGGTAAAACTTTCAACGGCGAATTAAAAGGCGTTTTAGGTTACACTGAAGATGCTGTAGTTTCTACAGACTTCAACGGTTGTACTTTAACTTCTGTATTTGATGCTGATGCAGGTATCGCATTAACTGATTCTTTCGTTAAATTAGTATCTTGGTACGATAACGAAACTGGTTACTCAAACAAAGTATTAGACTTAGTTGCACACATTTACAACTACAAAGGCTAATCAAAATCGCTAAAAAATTAACCGCTCTTTTTAGAGCGGTTTTTTTATTTCCAATTCATTTCACTTAATCAATATTTTTAAATTCTTTATTTCTCATCCGGAGATAAAAATAGAAAATAAATATGTCTATTATTTATTCTATATTCACAAAATAACAACATTTCACTAGATTTTAAATTTATTTCGTTTATATTAGCGTACAGTTGTTCGCTCAAATAAGGCTTATATGAATTTAGAACGTCATTTCGTCAATCGAATTCGCCAACAGGCAAAAATTCGTCAAAATGCAACCGCACTTCGCCATAAAATTAATGGCTTATGGAAAGATATTTCATGGAACTCATTCCAACAACAGCTTGATCAGCTTTCATTAGCTTTCCTTGCTTGTAATATTCAAGTACAAGATAAAATTGCGATTTTTGCGAACAATATGTCACGTTGGACAATCGCCGATATTGCTGCGCTTCAAGTCCGTGCCATCACCGTTCCAATTTATGCAACAAATACCGTACAACAAGCTGAATTTATTCTAAATCATGCCGATGTCAAAATTCTGTTTGTCGGTGATCAAGAACAATATGATCAAGCGTTAGAAATTGCGCATCAGTGCCCACAATTACAAAAAATTGTAGCCATGAAAGAACAAATTCAACTGAGTGAAAACACTCTTTCTTGCCATTGGGAAGATTTAATTCAATTAGGTACAGAAGAATTCAAAACTGAATTTGAAACTCGTTTAGCAAATAAGACGATGGATGATTTATTCACGATCATCTATACCTCAGGCACAACAGGTGAACCGAAAGGCGTAATGCTTGATTACAGTAACTTGGCACATCAACTTGAAGCCCATGATATTGCGTTAGATGTTAATCAAGATGAGGTTTCACTTTCTTTTTTACCATTTAGCCACATTTTTGAGCGGGCTTGGGTTGCCTATGTGTTACATCGAGGAGTAATTCTTTGCTATCTCGAAGACACCAATCAAGTACGTGAAGCATTAACGGAAGTGCGTCCGACCTTTATGTGTGCGGTACCGCGTTTCTATGAAAAAATTTATTCTGCTGTACTGGATAAAGTCCAAAAAGCGCCTTTTATTCGTCAAATGATTTTCCACTGGGCAATTGCAGTGGGACAAAAACGTTTTGATCTTCTCTCTCAAAATAAAAAAGTCCCGTTCTTCTTGCAAAAACGCTATGCGCTTGCCGATAAACTAGTACTTTCTAAACTACGTTCATTGCTAGGCGGACGTATTAAAATGATGCCTTGCGGTGGCGCAAAATTAGAACCAAGCATTGGACTTTTCTTCCATAGCATTGGGATTAATATCAAACTCGGTTATGGTATGACAGAAACCACGGCAACCGTTTCTTGCTGGGATGATCACCATTTTAATCCGAATTCTATCGGTAAATTAATGCCAAATGCCGAAGTTAAAATTGGTGAAAATAACGAGATTCTGGTGCGTGGCGGCATGGTAATGAAAGGCTACTATAAAAAACCTGAAGAAACGGCTCAAGCCTTCACTGAAGATGGTTTCTTGAAAACGGGAGATGCCGGTGAGTTTGATGCTGAAGGTAATTTATTTATTACCGACCGTATTAAAGAGTTGATGAAAACGTCTAACGGCAAATACATTGCACCACAATATATCGAAGGTAAAATTGGCAAAGATAAATTTATCGAACAAATTGCGATTATTGCCGATGCCAAAAAATATGTTTCAGCGTTGATCGTACCTTGTTTTGATAGCGTAGAAGAATATGCGAAAAAACTGAATATTAAGTATCAAGATCGCATGGAATTACTCAAACACTCTGACATTATCAAAATGTTTGAACAACGTATCGAAAGTCTTCAAAAAGAACTGGCGCACTTCGAGCAAGTGAAGAAATTTACACTACTCTCTCAGGCATTTAGCGTCAAACTTGGTGAAATCACGCCTACGCTCAAATTACGCCGAAAAGTAATTATGGAACGTTATCGTCATATTATTGATTCGATGTATTCCAACAATAAAGAGAACAAGGAAAATAAAGAATAAAAAAATGCGGTGAATTTCACCGCACTTTTTATTTTAACAAAAATGATTTATTCGACTTCGATCAGCACACCTTCTTGGTGAGGTTTCAATACACCAACCTCACTAAGCTCAATACCGGCTTTTTTCGCAATCTCTAAGATTTCCGCTTCACTTTCAGGTTTAACCGCAATCAACAAGCCACCTGAAGTTTGAGGATCGCAAAGTACCGCCTTTTGATAATCCGTAAGAGGACCAATTTTATGACCATAGCTTTCAAAGTTACGGTTGGTTCCACCTGGTACACAACCTTCAGCAATGTAATCTGCCACGCCATCTAATAATTTGATTTTATCAAAATGCACAACCGCATTAAGATTTGAGCCTTCACAGATTTCAGCTAAGTGTCCTAATAAACCAAAGCCAGTGACATCCGTCATGGCGGTAACACCAGCAACTTCCGCAAATTGGCTACCAATCAGGTTCATTTGACACATTGCTGCCGTTGCCAGTCCTTGATGTTCTGGTTTTAACTTGCCTTTTTTCTCTGCAGTAGTTAGCACGCCAATACCTAATGGTTTGGTTAAATAAAGCTTACAATTTGCTTCTGCTGAAGCATTACGTTTTACACGTTCGGTTGCAATAACGCCCGTTACGGCTAAACCAAAAATGGGTTCTGGCGCATCAATCGAGTGTCCGCCAGCTAGCGAAATCCCCGCTTGATGACAAGCAAAACGGCCACCATCAACAATCTTCTGTGCCACTTCTGCCGGTAATTTATTAATTGGGAAACCTAAAATGGCAATCGCCATAATCGGCTTACCGCCCATTGCAAAAATATCGCTAATGGCATTGGTCGCAGCAATGCGGCCAAAATCAAAAGGATCGTCAACAATCGGCATGAAGAAATCCGTGGTACTGATAATTGCAGTACCATTACCAAGATCATAAACCGCTGCGTCATCCGCTGTTTCATTTCCCACTAATAAATTGGGATCAGCAAATTTTTCGAGTTCTGTCTGTAAAATTGTCCCTAACACCTTAGGCGAAATTTTACAGCCTCAACCCGCGCCGTGGCTGTATTGTGTTAAACGAATCTCATCCGTCATATTCAATCCTTTATAAAAATAACGTATTTCTTAAACAAAAGAGCGGTCAGAAAAAGCTGTATTTAAGAGGCTAACTTCTCTACTTTTGCTTGCTTGATCATGTTATCGCTGACTTCCAAAATCGTAATTTTCAAGCCATCAATTTCACAAACCGTTCCTTCATCAGGAATATCTTCAAGATGCTCAAGAATTAACCCATTAAAAGTTCGAGCATCTTCTGTATCCAATTCCCAACCAAACATTTTATTCAAATCACGAAGATTTGCCGAACCTTCAATAATCATCGAACCATCAGATTGTTGCACCACTTCTTGTTCAATAGTCGGTGCAGTAGAGGTGGTAAAATCCCCCACTATTTCTTCTAAAATATCTTCAAGCGTGACTAATCCTTTAATGTCACCATATTCGTCCACCACTAAACCGATACGTTCTTTTTTCGTACGGAAATTCGCTAATTGTGTTTTTAGTGGTGTCCCTTCTGGAATAAAGTACACTTCATCGACGGCACGTAATAAAGTTTCTTTGGTAAATTCATTTTTTTCTAATAACAAACGAAACGCTTCACGCACACGCAAAATACCTAAAACTTGCTCATCAAGGCTGCCTTTATACAGCACAATTCGATTATGTGGTGCATGATTAAGCTGGCGCATAATGGCTTTCCAATCGTCATCAATATCAATCCCTGCAATTTCATTACGTGGCACCATGATATCGTCGACTGTCACCGTTTCCATATCTAAAATAGAGAGCAACATTTGTGGATGCTGTTCATCCGGTGTGGCTTCTCCCGCTTCCGATACAATACTACGAAGTTCTTCACGACTAATCACTTGTTTTTGCATATCGGGTTTTAAGCCGACCATTCGCATTAAGGTTTTCGTAAAAATATTCATCAACCAAACTAATGGATAGAACACTTTTAACAATAGCGACAAAATGTGACTTGAAAATAATCCCACTTTCTCTGGGTGCATCGCCGCAACCGTTTTAGGGATAATTTCAGAAAAAACGAGCATCGCAAAGGTTAATAAACCCGTTGCGATTGCTACTCCCGCATCACCATATAAACGCATACCAATCATGGTTGCAATAGCGGAAGCGCTGATATTCACAAGGTTATTAAAGATCAAAATGAAACTTAACAAGGTATCAGGCTTTTCAAGCAGTTTTTCTGCTTTTTGCGCGCCTTTATTGCCTTGTTCCGCCAAAAAGCGAAGACGATATTTATTGAGAGAGAGTAAGCCGGTTTCTGAGCCGGAAAAATAGGCAGATAAAATTAAACAGATAATCAGTGTAATAAATAAAGTACTAAGGGGGATACTGTCCAAGGGTAAATCCTTTTGTTCGTTAATCAACAAAAAGTGCGGTCATTTTCACCGCACTTTTTACCTGTTCTTTGATTTTGATTAAATCAAACGGCTACCAAAATAGCCAATCGTGAGCAGAATGATACCTGAAATTGCGTAAATAATCATCCTTTTTCCACGCCAGCCCAATCGCCAATGACCAAAACAAGCAATACCAAAACTAATCCAAGCTAGAAAAGAGAAAATTGCTTTGTGCAGATTTTCTGGCGTCACCGCTTGTAATACATGATAAGTACCCGAAATTAAAGTCAGCGTCAATAATGCTTCTCCCATCGCAAATAAACAGAAGAAATGGCGTTCTACTGCCATTAATGGTGGAATTGCTGGCGAAAATTGGATTTTACGCTTTTTCAAATTACGGTCTAACCAGACTAATTGGATCACATAAAGCGTTGCAATAAAACAAACTGCATAGGTAAACAGCGACAACCCGATATGGAATAACATCAATGTATTTTGATTAAGCATTTGAATGATGTGGCTTGATAAGAATGTCGCAAAGATCAAGCTAATGATCGAAAACGCATACACTATCGGTAAAACAAACCACATTGTGGAAACGAGAAACATTGAAAGTGTCGCTAATACGGCAATAATTACGCTCATTAAGGACGCGATTTGCATTAGCGTAAAACTTTGCCCTGATGCAAGATCCTCCAACAAAGGGAAAGTGCTAACAGCATGCAGAACAATTGCTGCAAGTGCGGTCAGAAAAAACGGGATTTTACTTTGACTCAACTTCCCTTCTGATGAGTTCATCAAAAATGGGGCGATCAACAATAAACTAAGAATGTAAAAAATAATCGAAAAAAGGGCAAACCACATAATGCTTTCTCTTTACTAGGAATTATTCTTATTTTAACGGATCTTTTCTCTAGATCGCCATAATTTTATTTGAAATGATGAAAAACGCCCAAATTTCGGTATAATCACGGCAATTTTTTAAGAAAAAACAGGATTTAAAATGTTTGAGAATTTATCGGATCGCCTTTCCAAAACGCTACGCAACATTAGCGGTAAAGGGCGTTTAACTGAAGATAATATTAAAGAAACCCTACGCGAAGTGCGCATGGCGTTATTAGAAGCGGATGTTGCTTTGCCTGTCGTACGTGAATTTATCGCTAAAGTAAAAGAAAGCGCATTAGGCGAAGAAGTCAATAAAAGCTTAACACCAGGCCAAGAGTTCTTAAAAATCGTTCAGCGCGAACTCGAAAAAGCCATGGGTGAAGCCAATGAGAGCTTAAACCTAGCAACACAGCCACCCGCAGTTATTTTAATGGCAGGTTTACAAGGTGCGGGTAAAACCACCAGCGTGGGTAAATTAGCAAAATTCTTACGCGAACGTCATAAAAAGAAAGTGCTTGTAGTCTCTGCCGACGTATATCGTCCTGCCGCAATCAAACAGCTTGAAACCTTAGCGCAATCTGTTGGCGTGGATTTCTTCCCCTCTGATGTCAAACAAAAACCAGTAGAGATTGCAAAAGCGGCACTTGCTGACGCTAAACTCAAATTCTACGATGTGTTAATTGTGGATACGGCAGGTCGCTTACACGTTGATAGCGAGATGATGGATGAAATCAAGCAAGTTCACGCGACATTAAATCCAATTGAGACGCTCTTCACCGTTGATGCAATGACCGGTCAAGATGCGGCAAATACAGCAAAAGCCTTCAACGAAGCCTTGCCACTTACAGGGGTTATCTTAACCAAAGTGGATGGTGATGCGCGTGGTGGTGCGGCTTTATCTATCCGTCAAATCACTGGCAAACCGATTAAATTTCTTGGTGTGGGTGAAAAAACAGAAGCCCTCGAGCCATTCCATCCTGATCGCGTAGCGTCGCGTATTTTAGGCATGGGTGATGTCCTTTCCCTTATCGAAGATCTTGAACGCTCGGTGGATCGCGAAAAAGCGGAAAAAATGGCGCAGAAATTCAAGAAAGGTGATGATTTCACCCTAGACGATTTCCGTGAACAGCTCCGTGAGATGAAAAAAATGGGCGGTATGATGTCGATGCTTGAAAAATTACCGGGTGCGAAAAACTTACCGGATCATGTCAAAAATCAAGTAGATGACAAAATGTTCATCAAAATGGAAGCCATCATTAATTCCATGACCTTAAAAGAACGTGCCAATCCAGATATTATCAAAGGATCTCGCCGTCGTCGTATTGCATTAGGTTCTGGCACACAAGTACAAGATGTAAACAAATTGCTGAAACAATTTGACGAAATGCAACGCATGATGAAGAAAATGCGCAAAGGCGGAATGGCGAAAATGATGCGCGGCATGCAAGGCTTAATGGGCGGAGGCGGCTTAGGTGGCCTTAGCGGTTTAGGTGGCATGTTTAAACGTTAGTTTTCTTATAAAGATCAACAAATAAAATCAAAGAGATCAATTAATAATATTCTGAGTTCTGTATAATACAGAACTCAATTATTTTTAATCAAAATTAATTTATTTTTGATAGAAAGTGCGGTCAAAAAATTAAATGTTTTTTGTTATACTTTCCTGCAAAATATTCATAATTACTCATATCAATGAAACAAAAACGCCCTACTTTACAAGATATTGCCGACCATCTTGGAATGACTAAAATGACGGTAAGCCGTTATTTACGCAATCCTGATTCTGTTGCAAAAGATACCCAACAACGTATCGCTGCTGCCATTGAGCAATTTGGTTATATTCCTAATCGTGCACCAGAAATTTTGTCTAATGCAAAGAGTAAAGCAATTGGTGTGTTACTCCCCTCTTTAACTAATCATGTGTTTGCTGATGTATTAAAAGGCATTGAGCAAGTTGCCGATATTGCGGGTTATCAGACGATGCTTGCGCATTATGGATATAGTGTCAAAAAAGAAGAAGAACGTATTGAAAGTTTACTTTCTTACAATGTGGATGGATTAATTTTATCGGAAAACTACCACTCTTTACGTACTCTTAAAATGATTGAAATCGCCAATATTCCAGTCATTGAAATCATGGATAGCTCACAAGCAGGCATTCAACAAGTCATTGGGTTTGATAATGTTGCTGCGGCACAAGCTATGGTTGAAACCATGATTCAGCGTGGTTATAAAAATATCGTCTATTTCACGGCAAGAATGGATAAACGAACCCAATTAAAAATGCAAGGTTATGAACAAGCCATGAAAAAATATGGGTTAGAACCTTATAGCTTGATTACTGAAGCCGCATCTTCTTTCACATTGGGTGGAAAACAGCTACGTAAAATCTTAGAAGAACGTCCTGAAACAAACGGTATCTTTTGTACAAATGATGACTTAGCAATTGGTGCATTATTTGAATGCCAGCGATTAGGTATTGCTGTGCCTCAACAGATTGCAATTGCAGGGTTCCATGGACATGACGTAGGCTTTTCGGTCACACCTCAGATCGCAACTGTTATAACCCCTCGTCTAGAAATTGGCAAACTTGCCGCACAAGAATTGTTAGCAAGGCTCAATGACGAGCCACTAAAAGAGAAAATAATTGATCTAGGATTTAAAATCCATTTAGGTGAAAGTATATAAGCTGTGCGATCAAAAAATACTAACATTTTAACCGCACTTCTTTTATTTTAGATCAGTGGTTTTAATGCCTCAACACAACGTTCAACTACTTGCTCAAAACTTCCAGAAATATCCACATGAATAACATCCGATTCGTCTTGAGCTGGTACTTCCAACGTTTCAAACTGACTTTTTAGCATATCGGTTTTCATATAATGCCCTTTACGCTGTTTCATGCGCTCAAGCACCAATTCAAAAGAGCCTTCTAAAAATAAGAATTTCACATTTCTATTCCCTTCACGAATGAGATCGCGGTATTTTTTCTTTAATGCCGAACAAATAATGATCCCCACTTCACTTTTTCGTTCTAGACTAAATGCTGCATCACGAATACGCTCCAACCAAGGTGCACGATCTTCATCATTTAACGGATGCCCCTCTCCCATTTTGATGATATTCGCTCTAGGATGAAGATCATCACCATCAATTAATTTTATTCCTAAACGGTGAGCTACCTCTGTTCCTACGGAGGTTTTACCCGTACTTGATACACCCATTAGAATAAAACTTTTTCCCATATTTTCTTGTTTATGACTCATCATACACCTCTTCAAATTTTCATTTACCATACTCTAATTATAAACAAAATGTTACTGGTAACATTTTGTTTTGTGATCAATATCACAAAATAAATTCATAGTTATAATTAACCGCACTTTTAAAGATAAAAATAATGTGAATGAGATCACAATTTTGAAAAGTAATCGTTTACCAAATGTTAAATCAAGCGTATGTTACGGGTAACAATTTAATTTGGAGAACAACCATGCTCATTGCAATTATGATCGTAGCAATCTTATTACTACTTTTACTCATTATTAAATTCAAAGTTCATGCTTTTGTGGCATTAATTATTGTGAGTTTACTTACCGCACTTGCCGCTCAGATTCCGGTAGAAAAAATCCTGCCAACCTTGCTCGGTGGATTTGGTAATACACTGGCAGCAGTTGCCTTATTGGTAGGATTGGGCGCAATGATTGGTCGACTTCTTGAAATTACTGGCGGAGCCAAAGTGCTTGCTGATTCACTAATCAATAAATTTGGGGAGAAAAAAGCCCCCTTTGCATTAGGTATTGCTGCATTACTTTTTGGTTTCCCAATTTTCTTTGATGCAGGGCTTGTCGTGATGTTACCTATCGTCTTTAGTGTCGCTAAACGTTTTGGTGGCTCTGTTTTACGCTATGCCTTTCCTGTTGCCGGTGCATTTGCTGTAATGCACGCTTTTTTACCACCGCATCCCGGCCCGGTAGCTTCTGGTGATTTATTAGGTGTGAATATCGGTTTATTGGTGATTGTGGGCTTAATTTGTGCAATCCCGACATGGTATATCGGCACTTATTTATTTAGCCTATTCATTAGCAAGAAGGTTCATATTGATTTGCCAAAAGCATTCTTAAATGCCACTGCAATCAGTGAAACATCGGTACAAAATCCACCGAGCTTTGCCCGTGTAATAACAATATTATTACTGCCAATCTTGTTAATCTTATTAGACACTGGCTTAAATACATTAAGCGTAGCAAAAGTCATTGATGGTTCACAAACTTGGGTTGAGGCACTTCGCTTAATTGGCAAAACACCTGTTGCGCTGTTAATCACCTTAATCGTTGCAATTCTGTTACTAAAAGACCAGCGTAGTTATGAACAAATTGAAAAAATTTGTGATAATGCCTTAGGCCCAATCTGTTCTATCGTGCTCGTTACTGGTGCTGGCGGAATGTTTGGAGGTGTATTACGTGCTAGTGGTATTGGTGATGTGTTATCTACGATGCTTTCGAATACCGGAATGCCGATCATTGTCGCCGCTTTCGTTATCGCTATGGTAATGCGTGTCGCACAAGGTTCAGCAACCGTTGCTTTAACCACGGCTGCAGCTCTGATCTCGCCTACCGTTGCTGCGGCAACTGACTTAAGCCAATTTGACCTTTGCTTCATCGTGATCGCTATTGCATCAGGTGCAACAGTACTTTCTCACGTAAATGACTCTGGTTTCTGGCTAATCAGTCGTTTCTTAGAAATGGATACAAAAACAACTTTAAAAACATGGACATTACTCGAAACCTCAATCGGTGTCGTAGGTTTTATTATTGCATTAATTGGAAGTATCATTCTCTAGTCTTTAAATAAAACCTATTTTCTTAAAATTAATACCTTCTATTCTGAGCTTTACCATTGTAAAGCTCAGTTTTTTTAATAATCTGGTTGATTTTTCCTTAGCCATTATTCTTTCGTTTTAAACTTAATAACGCCATTCATCTCCAAAGAAACATGTATCTTTCGCTCAGCATTCTCCATCACCCGATTAAATTACTCAATTTTAGGTAATTTCGACAAAAATATACCAGATATAATTGCTCAGGTATTTTACTTGGCGTAGAATCTAGTCTCTGATGATTATCTACAAAATTTAATCATCAGGAAGTGATATTTTCTAATAATCTAGGAGTGATAAAATGGGACAGTATAAAAAGTTCTGGTACCTATTAGTCGCCGTATTAATTGGAGCATTCTCCATTCTCGGTTACTATGGGTTCGAAGTTTATCGTGAAGCACCACCAATTCCGCAACAATATGTTTCAGAATCAGGTGAAAAAGTGATTACTCACGATGAAATTTTACATGGTCAAACCGCTTGGCAAACCACTGGTGGTATGCAAGTGGGTTCTGTTTGGGGGCATGGTGCATACCAAGCGCCTGACTGGACTGCAGATTGGCTACATCGTGAATTAACTAACTGGTTGGACATTACTGCGAATCAAGAGTTCGGTAAAAACTTTGCAGATTTAAATGATGAACAGCAAACGTTATTAAAAGCGCGTCTAACCAAAGAATATCGTGGTAGCAAAGTTGAAAACGGTACCGTTGTGCTTTCAAACACCCGTTTAGCGGCAATGGAAAAAACTGCACAATACTACATTTCTTTATACGGCGATGATCCTGCCACTAAAGTCACTCGTGAACACTTTGCCATGAAGGATAATACCCTTCCTGACTTACAAGCGCGTAAAGACTTAACAAAATTCTTCTTCTGGACAGCATGGACTGCCTCTGCAGAACGTCCAAATACAAATGCAAGTTATACCAACAACTGGCCACATGAGCCATTAATCAATAACGTGCCAACACCAGAAAACGTAGTTTGGTCTATTGCGAGTGTGGTATTCCTCATTGCGGGTATTGGTTTCGTTGTTTGGATTTGGTCATTCAAAAAACGTGAAGATGAACAAGATCCACCGATTCCGGAAGTTGATCCCCTCACAAAACTACAGTTAACCCCTTCTCAACGCGCATTAGGTAAATATCTCTTTACGGTGCTTGCATTATTCTTACTGCAAGTGAACTTAGGGGCGATTGTTGCTCACTATACCGTTGAAGGTCAGGAATTCTATGGTATTGATATTTCTCAATACTTCCCGTATTCATTAGTGCGTACATGGCATATTCAAGCTGCCTTATTCTGGATTGCAATGGCATTCTTAGCCGGTGGTTTATTCCTTGCACCAATCATTAATGGCGGTAAAGATCCGAAATTCCAAAAATTGGGCGTGGATGTTCTCTACTGGGCATTAGTGGTATTAGTCGTCGGTTCATTCACTGGTAGCTATTTAGCAATTGCGCATATCCTTCCAGAAGAATGGAGTTTCATGTTCGGTCACCAAGGCTATGAGTTCATTGACTTAGGTCGTTTCTGGCAAGCGGTGAAATTCGCAGGTATCTTATTCTGGTTAGTCTTAATGCTTCGCGGTACAGTGAACGCATTCAAACAACCAGGAGACAAAAACTTATTAGCGTTATTCTTCGCTTCCGTCATTGCAATCGGCTTATTCTATGGCCCTGCATTATTCTACGGTGAGCACACTCACATTTCTGTGATGGAATACTGGCGTTGGTGGGTAGTTCACCTATGGGTAGAAGGCTTCTTCGAAGTATTCTCTGTAGCGGCGCTCTCATTCATCTTCGTAAGTTTAGGTTTAGTTTCACGTCGTACAGCGACCGTGGCAACTATTACTGAAGCGGCATTATTCTTAATCGGCGGTATTCCTGGTACGTTCCACCACTTATACTTCGCTGGTGCAACCACACCAATTATCGCAGTAGGTGCGTCATTCTCTGCACTTGAAGTGGTTCCATTAGTGTTATTAGGTCATGAAGCTTGGGAACACTGGGCGATGCAACAAAAAACACCTTGGATGGAACGCTTAAAATGGCCTCTTTACTGCTTCGTTGCAGTGGCATTCTGGAACATGTTAGGTGCTGGCGTATTTGGTTTCTTAATCAATCCACCAATTTCGCTTTACTATATCCAAGGCTTGAACACTACAGCTGTTCATGCACACGCCGCATTATTCGGTGTATATGGTTTCTTAGCACTAGGCTTCGTATTCTTAATCGCTCGTTATTTACGTCCGGATACACCATTTAACGATAAGTTAATGAAATGGGGCTTCTGGTTACTAAACGGTGGTTTAGTGCTTATGATCGTATCAAGCTTATTACCAATCGGTATTATTCAAGGTTATGCAAGTATCTCTGAAGGCTTATGGTATGCACGTAGTGAAGAATTTATGCAACAACCATTATTCGATACCCTACGTTGGGTTCGTTTCGGTGGCGACGTTGTCTTCATCTTCGGTGCACTCGCCTTCTTCTGGCAAATCTTTACGATGATTTTCTTCAAACCGAAAAAAACAGCTTAACTAGGTTTATTATCATGCAAAAGCGGCTAAGTAATTAGCCGCTTTTTATTTGTGAAAATTCGTTAAATTTTCTAACCCTACTTTGATCTCCATCAAACCATTTACCTTCTTTTAAGTATGATTAAATTTGTCTTTAGATCTATACTTTCCATACTTTTCAACTTTTCTTATAACATTTCAACATGAGTGACAATCCATTCAACGCGAGTTGGTCATCAAAGGGCAATACGCTATGTCTAGGTCATTGGGATATTACTTATCTTGGTTTACCTGTAGTACTGCCACTTGAACGCCGTGATAAAGATATGGGAACAAATAATATTTATAATTTTATGGATCCTGAAGATGAGCTTTACCGAGAAGGCTTAATAGAAGATGATTGGATTGTGGAAAACATTGATTGGCTTTCTGATGTCTTTATTGAGCACAATATTCCTTTAGAAGAAGAAACCATGCGAGCATTCTATCAAGCGGTGAATAAGGAAGATTGGCGCTGTGGGAGCTGTGGTGGATGTATTTAATAGCAAAGTGCGGTCAATTTTATCACCGTTTTTATACCCAACTGTCATAATAAAAACACTAGGCAATTCAATATTTCTGATATAAAATTCTCCGATTTTTTTTTAAAGGGAGAAAAAAGATGAAACTCGTTGAAGTAAAACATCCGCTTGTTAAACATAAATTAGGCGTGATGCGCGAAGCTGATATTGATACTAAAAAATTCCGTGAACTTGCAACAGAAGTTGGCAGCTTACTCACCTATGAAGCGACTGCCGATCTCGAAACAGAAAAAGTGATTATCGAAGGTTGGAACGGTCCTGTTGAAATCGACCGAATCAAAGGTAAAAAAGTTACTGTTGTACCAATTTTACGTGCAGGCCTTGGCATGATGGATGGCGTATTAGAACATGTTCCTAGTGCTCGCATCAGTGTAGTCGGGATTTATCGTAATGAAGAAACCCTTGAACCCGTCCCTTATTTCCAAAAACTAGCCAGTGACTTAGAAGAACGTTTAGCTATCGTTGTGGATCCAATGCTTGCAACGGGTGGTTCAATGATCTCCACAATTGATTTATTAAAAGCAAAAGGTTGCCAACATATCAAAGTATTAGTATTAGTAGCGGCACCAGAAGGGATCAAAGCATTAGAAAAGGCGCATCCAGATATCGAACTTTATTGCGCATCTATTGATGATCACTTAAATGAACAAGGCTACATCATCCCTGGCTTGGGTGATGCAGGCGATAAGATTTTTGGGACGAAATAATTCCCTTTTAATAAGACGGCATTTATAGCCGTCTTTTTTCCGTGCGTGAAAACACAAAAGCTAAAAAAGCATTAAAACCGACCGCACTTTCAGTTAATTCAAACCGAGAGTTGAAACTAAATGAGTAATCAAACTACAACCGCACCTGTTGAGGTGCAAAGCATGGGCAAACAAGCGTTTGTCGGTTTACAGATGTTATTTGTTGCCTTTGGCGCCTTAGTATTAGTTCCTTTAATCACTGGATTAAATTCTAATACAGCTCTTCTTACCGCGGGTATCGGTACACTACTTTTCCAACTTTGTACTGGTAAACAAGTCCCTATTTTCTTGGCTTCCTCTTTTGCCTTTATTGCGCCTATTCAATATGGCGTACAGACTTGGGGCATTCCAACCACAATGGGTGGTCTTGCTTGTGCAGGCTTAGTCTATTTCGCACTATCAACCTTAGTAAAATTACGCGGTAGTGCTGCACTTGAGCGCATCTTCCCGCCTGTTGTTGTCGGTCCCGTAATTATCATTATTGGTATGGGACTTGCACCCGTTGCTGTGGATATGGCATTAGGTAAAAACAGTGCATACAGCTATGAGCACTCTGTATTGGTTTCTATGATCACCTTGATCACCACCCTTTCTGTTGCGGTATTTGCCAAAGGTATGATGAAACTGATTCCAATTATGTTTGGTATCGTTGCTGGCTATGTGGTTTGTTTATTCCTAGGCTTAATTAACTTCCAACCTGTTTTAGACGCAAAATGGTTTGAATTACCTCAGTTAACCAAACCAGAATTTAATTTAGAAGCCATTCTTTATATGCTACCGATTGCTATCGCACCAGCCGTTGAACATGTCGGTGGGATTATGGCAATCAGTTCTGTAACAGGTAAAGATTTCCTTAAGAAACCAGGCTTACACCGCACCTTATTAGGCGATGGTGTCGCAACGGCTGCAGCTTCATTAGTAGGTGGTCCACCAAATACTACTTATGCCGAAGTAACGGGTGCGGTAATGCTAACTCGCAACTTTAATCCAAATATTATGACTTGGGCTGCGGTATGGGCAATTGCAATTTCCTTCTGTGGTAAAGTAGGTGCATTCCTTTCTACTATCCCGACCATCGTAATGGGGGGGATTATGATGCTGGTATTCGGTTCAATTGCCGTTGTCGGGATGAGCACCTTAATTAAAGATAAAGTAGATGTGACCGAGCCTCGCAACCTTTGCATCATTTCAGTGGTAATGACTTTCGGGATCGGTAACATGTTTGTCAACGTCGGCGATGCTGTATCCCTAAAAGGTATCAGCCTTTGTGCTATCGTCGCGATTGTACTGAACTTGATTTTGCCAAAAGCAAAAAATGAAGTAGAATAAAACTTCCCAAACAAAAGGGTTAAATGAAAATTTAGCCCTTTCTTTTTTTATTTTAAATCAACTCGTTAATCCGTGAATCAGCAACTTTCTTTACCTATTCATCAAATTGATGATGAAACGCTTGAGAATTTTTATAGCGATAATAATGCATTATTGCTCAATTCTTTGCGTCAAAATATGACTGATTTACAGCAACAATTCTTCTACCTTTGGGGAAACCAAAGCGTCGGAAAAACCCATCTTCTACGCGCACTCTGTAATGAATATATTCAGCAACAACGTAGTGCGATTTATGTTCCATTGAGCAAATCACAATATTTTTCGACAGCTGTTTTTGAAAATTTAGAACAACAAGAGTTGGTTTGCCTGGATGATTTGCAAGCGGTTATTGGAAATTCAGAATGGGAAATAGCCTTATTTGATCTCTTTAATCGTATTAAAGCTAATGGCAAAACCTTGTTGGTTGTCAGTGCTGAGCAATCTCCTACTGCTCTCCCCGTTAAATTACCAGATCTGGCTTCTCGCTTAAAATGGGGAGAAAGTTATCAATTGATTCCACTCAGCGATGAACAAAAACTCGCTGTATTGAAACAAAATGCCCATCAGCGAGGCATTATGCTTTCAGATGATACTGCCAATTTTATATTTACTCGTCTAGATCGAGATATGGCGACATTAAAAGAGGCATTAGTTCAACTCGATAAAGCCTCATTGCAAGCGAAACGAAATCTGACCATTCCTTTTGTGAAATCTATTTTAGGCTTATAAACAGATAAAAAAATAACCGCACTTTTTCAAGTACGGTTAATTTTTTAGTCATTTAACTACCAGCAGTGATGGCAATAACCAACACCGACACTAGGCATTATTGCTACAGGAATGCGAGAATAACCTGTATGTTTAGAACGATGATCACTCGCATTCATTTCATTTGGAACGCTATCTCTTTGTGCAACTTTAGCTTTTTCTCGAGCTGTTACAGTATTACCACTTATTACTCGAGAATTATAATCCTGCACCGCATTCATATCATACATCGCTGCACCATTACCAATACTTGAAGCTTCCTGAGGTGCAGTACAAGCTGTTAAAACAGATAATGCTGCAATAGAAATTAATTTTTTCATAACGTTACCTTTTATCACAAACTACTTTATTAAGCGTTTCTCTGCCTTCTTTAATCCGCTCATTCGCTTTTTTTCTAACGTTCGGATCTTCATTTTGCTCAATATATTTTGCTACATTGGCATTTTTGATTGCATAAACAGGGACATACTGTGAGTGTTTCGTTTCACCTTTTTTATAAATTGTGGCACCTAACACACTACCATAATACTCACTAGCATCATTAGGTTTAATGTAATAATTACTGGTGTTAGTGACATCTACGCCATCATCACTTTTAAAGCCACTGCAAATCCCAGCGGGTGAAAGGAAGGTTGTTTTTGAAGCGGCAGACTCGTTAAACTTGTATACCTCAAACTCAACACTATTAGCAAGCTCTTCAATGTCTTTTTCAGACTTAGGATCTAAACTTCTTTGGCCTTTTCCATCAATATATTTCACTGTTTCAGAAATATTACTTTCAGAAACATTGACTGAAACATGATTTTCAGGTGCCTTCGCTTTTGTTTCATATACAACACTACTACCTTCGGCTAAAACAACTGATGATGCTAAAACACAAAAAGAGTAAATCCCAATTTTTTTCTTAATATGACTCATAATAATTTGATTTTCTACGTTAATAATTATTTTCGTATAATTCAATAGGTAAATAATCCGGGTCTCTGAAGAAAGTGTACTTCATTCCCGTTAATTCATCAACCTGAATTGGTTCACAATCAATGCTATTTTCCATAAGATAAGCGACATATTCATCAATATTCTCGACTTTAAATGCTAAATGTCGCAAACCACAAGCCTCTGGAGTGGTTACTCTTGGTGGCGGATTTGGAAAAGAAAACAACTCTATTTGACTCCCATCGGGAAAACTTAAATCTAGTTTATAGCTATCCCTTTCTGCCCGATAAGTTTCATTTAGCTGTTTAGCGCCTAAAATCTCCATATAAAAATGCTTCGAACGTGCATAGTTCGAAGCAATGATCGCAATATGGTGAAAACCTAACAATTGGGGCTTCATTATTTCTCCGGCGTAACACTTTTCGCTTTTTCTTCTTCCTGCAAAGCGAGTGCATCACGTGCTGCACGAATACTTTTCTCAAGCATTGGCACGCGAGGATCATCTGGCTCCAATAAGCGTAACATCATCGCCCAGGTTACTGCCGCCATTTTATAATCTTCACCTTCAAAATAACTGAAAGCAAGTAAGCTTAATGCCTCAGGATTAGAATGATCTTGACGAATAACATCACGTAAAAGCTGGTTACCTTTGAGTTTATCTGTTTGATCTTCAGAAGACATTAGCATACGCGCATAGGAAAGCTTATACGTTAAATTATCTGGCTCAAGCTTATTCGCTTGTTGATAGCTATCAAACGCTAATTTACCGTTCCCTAAATTCATTCCAACCTGACCGAGCAACCACCACTTTTTGGCATCTTTTGGTGTTTTTTGTAAATCTAAACGAAGTGCGGTCGAAAATTGCTGCATTTCTGCATCTGTCATTGGGTTTGTGTCTTCTTCTTTGATCCGTTCAAAGAAATAAGGTAATTTTGCCAATGTCTTTTCCATCATATCTTCGGTTTTCCAAGAGCCTAATGGGAAATAAGAAATCCCAGCAATAATGGCTAAACCGAGCAAACCAGAAACAAACCACAACTTACCGTAATTTTTGGCATTTTTATCGATAGCTTGTATTTCTTGTTGAGGAATATCTTCCAACAATGTTTTTTGTAGCTCTTGCTTGAGTTGTTCAACATTTTCAACTAAACCCTGTTGATTATCTTGTTCAATCTCTTGCAAACGAGAAAAATATAACGCCTTATTTAATTCATCACGTTTTTTATCTTCTTTGGCTTTAACAGAATGCAACAATGGATAAAAACAAATCAATGCCACCACTAAAGTGAGCGCAATAATACT
>ERZ773180.411-NODE-411-length-26115-cov-9.311857_pt1 | contig 26115 bp, 24 predicted proteins | sample MGYA00511080_ERZ773180 | MGnify/ENA primary metagenome ERZ773180 (study PRJEB29015, sample SAMEA2738175) | human oral metagenome | biome: human oral; feature: human-associated habitat; material: saliva | place: China | collected 2178 ... | reverse complement strand
TTTCTGCATTTTTTAAAAGTATATCGTTCAAGGTTTGTACATTGACTTTGTTGTCATATGCCTTAACCTCTTCCCATTCCATGGTGGCACCCACCTGTAACGCTGCCCCTTGAGCCACGTCTTTCACACGAGCTACAACCTCGTCGAGACGAATGCGACTGGAAGAACGAATATACCATTGAGTGCACGCATAATCTGGAACGATGTTCGCCGCCTTGCCTCCATCAGTGATAATCCCGTGCATGCGAACCTCAGTTGGCACATGCTCGCGCAAGTACTCCATACCGTTAAAGAACAACAATACCGCATCAAGAGCGCTGATACCCTTCTCTGGAGCAATCGCCGCGTGAGCAGACTTACCGTGGAACTTGATATTCACAAGATTGAGCGCCAAAGACTTGCCATCTACCGTCGTCGTATCGCTGCCGTGCATCATGAAAGCAAGGTCTAAATCGTCAAACACGCCTTCCCGAGCCATAACGAGCTTGCCGCTCGCCGTTTCCTCTGCAGGTGTACCGTACACAACCAAGGTACAAGGCGCCTTTAACGTACGTTTCAAAGCTATGGCCGCCGTACAGATAGATGGACCTTGTAAATTGTGACCACACGCATGGCCTAAGCCTTCAAGAGCATCATACTCACAAAGCAACCCAATCTTAGGGCCCCCACCGTTTACGTGATACACCGCTCTAAAGGCAGTCTTAAGACCACTTACCTCACGGTCTACGGTGAAACCTTCCTTCTCTAATAAATTCGTCAACAACTCATGGGCTTGAAACTCTTCGTTCCCCAGCTCAGGATGATCGAAAATGAAATCGTTCAACTCCTTCATGGGCTGTCTTAATGATTCAATCTCTTGTAAAAGCTGACTCATTTCTACCTCCTACATACACACCATAAAACCTAACGATAACTACAGACATAAGTCTAAAGGGCTTCTATTTAATTAGATAACACAGCTAACCTGTATAACTAATTACATAACACATCAAACATGTATAACTGGTATATACAAATATTACTGGTATACACAAAGTTATCTTCAATACATATAGATGTTCCGTATAGTGGAATGCTATTCCATATAATGGGTAAAAAATAAAATTATAAGGTCGCTCCCATTTGTTTAGAAATGGTTTGACCTAATGCCCTCATGACAGATAGATACTCGTTGACACGCTCTTCCGTATAGTCTCCGATAGGACCAGAGATGGTCATCACCGCCTCTAGCTTATTGCCAAAAGAGAAGATAGGCACTGCTATCGATGCCGCATCAGGTACGCGATTGCCGCGTGTTACTACATACCCATCATGACGAATTTGGGCGCTTTCACTAGCACTCATATCAGCATCCTTGAAGCCCCCTAGATAAGCCCCAAAAATCTTGCCCGCCGCCCCTTTAAAGATAGGGTACACCGTACCGATCTTGATATCGTTACGCAAAGGCTTGTCCGCCGCAACGCGCTCGATACAGATGCGATAATCGCCCTGCGCCAAGAACAAATTCACGGACTGCTGCAACTGATCGCGGATAGCCACCATGTATGGCTGCGCAATGGCACGCACATCCAAAGACGTAAGGAAGGACTTTGCCATAGGCAAAATGCCCCAAGACAACTGATACTTCTTGTCCCGATTGAACTCAACCCAATGATGCGCCTCAAAGGTCTTGAGCAACCGATGGACCGTCGTCTTCGGCAACGCCGTTGCATTCGCCAACTCAGTCACACCAAGCGGGCCCGCCTCTAACAACCTGAGTATCTCAATACCACGCTCTATTGATTGAACCATATTCATTTCCAAAGAAACGTACTAGCACATTGTGGGCTAATACATTTCACTATTCTATTAAAACTAATAACAATATACATAATTTGTATAATTGTACGTAATACCTCTGAATGGCATATTGTGCAATTAACTCATTGTAAATATAACAATAACACATTCATGAAGAATATAAAAATAACTAAGATGCATAGATACTAAAATACAATACCACTCCTATAATATAAGAAGATAGCCAGACGCGTGGATACGTCTGGCTCATCTCTAAATCTATAAACTCTCTCGAATTTCTGCTATTTCACTAGCATATAATTCATATTCATCAACATCTATAGACGCTTCGTCTGGCTCATTATTTACGCTAGATGTATAGCCTAATAATTTACCTTTCATAGTATCTCCATCAACGAATATGACTTCAATATTTTCTGATTTGATTTCATCATATCGTCTACGCAATTCTTTTTCTGTCATCTTCATTCACTTCCCTTTAGTACTATATGGTTCCTGTAGATGGTTTCAATACCGTAAACGATTACCATTAATCTATTTAGTTAATTAACCGGCTAAGTATCGTTGCTCCACCCATTCGCATAAACATGGAGGGCCGATTATATTGAAAGTCCGCATCTATCTGTATACACAACCCCACTTGCTCAGATTGAGTGAAGATACTTTCATAATTAGCTAAACAAAACACACCACAGTTTTTCTGTATTGCCATATCTGGTCCTAGTTCATATAGATTACCTTCTGGTGTCACATAGATCATAGACTTTATATGTTCATTCTCAAATAACAACTCCAATACATCTAACACTGTTTTTAATTTACACTGACGTACATACAAAACATGATACAAGAAACTTTCACCAGCATCAAAAGTGTGATACACCTTATCATAGGGCACATCAAGAAAAGCGAGATACTGCTGCATAGTACGGCCCTCTACGCGATGATTGATAGCTAGAACGAAGATAATATGATCTGCTCCTAAGTGATTAGAAAGCTGACCAAAGTCCTCTAGATTGCTACGGTCACAATGAGGTGCACGGATTTGACGATACTCATCCTCTATGGACTGACACATATATGCCTCAGCTGTACGTTGCGAACCATCTACTAATATCTGTCCGTACGTTTCTATATGCTCAACTTGAAACGAGCCTAATGTAACATGTCCAGTAATCCGATTATCCTCATAATTCCAGATTTTAGCCTCACCCTTTAAAGAAATAAACAAGACCTGTTGAACACCATATTTTTGTACATACCACGCCGCTACCGTTTGCAAATCATCTAGTCTATCAGGCTGCCAACAAATGAGCTCCATACCAAAAGCCTCATCACCGACTAGTCCATGAATATGATGACGGTACCACTCACGGCCTGTCGTGTAGGAATAGGGCAAGCCTACCATCGCTTGATTGTTAGTACCTAAGCGACATATCTTTTGACTATTAATAGATAAATGATTAGTTTGCGCCTCCCCATCAACCCCTTGCGGTACGTACTGGCTAGGCACAACTATCATGATTTGCTTACCTATATACGACTGAATAACACTATTAAGCTGAGATCTAACTAAGACATCCATACATGCCACCTCACTCAACAACTAACTAGGATAAATGATAACTCTACACCTATACTATAACAAGAGGGACGAGACAAATATTACACATCTATGGATATATAAAAGGGTAACAAAAGACTACTTTCAGGAAATATAAAGTACCAAGTATCTATAGAAATAGTAATATATAAAATAGGTCTCATTCTCAATATTGCTCAAATCGCATAGTATACATGTTGAATATTAATTCCAAGTATGTTTTAATGAAGGCAAATACTATTCGATTATAAAAACAATAAATATCTATCCTTTATTAGAGAAGTCTACTATATTTACGCTACCTAATAGGTCTTTACTACCATGTTTATATAAATCTTAAAACACGTCATGGTAGCTTTTTTATTACGTAAAGGAGTATAGATTATGAGTAAGGAGAAGTTAGAGTTTGTAGAACCAGTTGATACAAACACAGATAATGAGTACTCGAGAGAGTCCGTGCCATTATCGGCAAGGAAGTCCTGTTTTTCTCTCACCATTGTTTGGACTGGATTCGTTTTTCTTGTTACTAGTATGATGGCTGGCGGCGGCTTAGCTGCGGGGCTGACTTTCAATGAGTTACTATTAGCCATGATTCTAGGCAATATTTTCTTATGTATCATTGCAGGACTAGTGAGCGTTATTGCCTATAAAACAGGCCTCACTTTCGCCCTTTTAACTCGATACAGCTTTGGTCAGGAAGGATCTAGAATTGCATCCCTCTTCGTTCCTATCGTTAACCTAGGTTGGTACACGATTCAAGCGGCTTTATATGGACATTTTATTGCTCAAGTATTCAACCTTTCCTACACAGGCGAAGTCATTGCGATGATGCTCAGTGCGGTTATCATGGGTATCTTTGCAGTTCTCGGTATTAAATCTCTCGCTGTATTCGGCTATATTGCGATTCCGTCTATCGTATTCCTTTCACTAGGCACAGCGGCTCGTTCCGTTCAAACAATCGGCGGCTGGCAAGAATTATTTAACTATGTCCCATTGCAACCTATTGATTTACTATCAGGTATTACTATCGTTATCGGCACGTGGATTCTATCTACGGCTACATGTATCGCCGATATTATGCGCTATGGTAAAAGCAAGAAAGATGTTATTACTGCCAGTACCATTGGTCTATTAGGTGGCAATACGTTGATGATTAGCTGCGGTGCTATCGCAGGCGTAGCTATGAATGATGGTGACCTAATCAACGTACTCTTAAGCTTTGGTCTCGTATTCCCAAGCTTGCTATTGTTGACTACCAACATCTTCACTACAAATGGTGCGAACCTCTATTCCACATCATTGAATCTAGCAAACTCTTTCAAACTAAACAGAAATATGATGCTAGCCGTGCTCATCGCTATCTCTGCATTAGCAACAATGACACAACCATATAAAATCGATTCCCTCTTTGTATTCTTAAGTACATTAGGCATTATCGTTCCACCACTATGCGGTATTATCTTAGCGGACTTTTACCTAGTTCATCGTGGAAAATACATCGATTACCACAAAGCGACTTTCAAAAAATGGAATCTAGTTCCATGGATCACTTGGGCTATCGCATTAGTGTGCGTGAAATTCATTCCATTCGGCCTTCCATCCTTGAACGGAATCGTAAGCGGTGCCCTACTGTACGCACTTATTACGTATATTGTGAAACCTAATGTCGTTAGTGAAAGCAAAGGATGATTATCATGGCAATTCATAAACTATCTGCTATACTAGGCACAATTATTATGGGCATCGGATCCTTTATTACCTGTCTAGCTACCAATGAAAGCACCATTACCCTTGGTAATGGGATGCTTGTAGTGAGCATTATTATGATGGGATTTGGGTATTCTAAATGGCAGCCGTAAAAAATTAATGTTTATATAAAATTAGAAAAAGCACTATCTACAAATAATAAGATAGTGCTTTTCTGACCCCATTGGGGATTATTTTTTTAACCCTATCTTTGAAACCACAGATATTTACTGATCGGGAAATACAAAAAACGACGGAGATTGCAAAACTGCCCTAAAAGACACTTTAGCCTACTAAAACAATATCTATAAACTGCGTCACTATCACAATGGTGTAGATCTAGTTTTCAACGGATTAATTCTAGATTTATTATATCACAAACAAAAGAAATAGAACCATTAGCTCTAGAATGATAAATCTATCATATTAGGGCTAATGGTTCTATTAATATACCGTAAACAGTAAACGTTGTTGCCTCATCACCTTTGTTTTACCCTCGCTTTGCTCAGGTACTTGCGAGGTGTGGACCTCATCGTCGCTTTGCTCCTCTGCTGTCCTACCCCCTGCAGCGCATACCGTAAACGGTAAGTACTGTTGCAACCTGAAAATAAACTCAACCCATATGCAGAAGACGTATTACAGTTTCAATACCGTAAACAGTAAGTACTGTTGCAACTGTAAAGGAGTTTGATACTATGGAACTAGATACTGTAAAAGTTTCAATACCGTAAACGGTAAGTACTATTGCAACGGCATTAAATCTGAGACTGCTGTTCAAGGCTTGCTTGAAGCGTTTCAATACCGTAAACGGTAAGTACTGTTGCAACGAATTAGGCATCGGTGGCACTAGTGTCATCGTAGAGTTTCAATACCGTAAACGGTAAGCACTGTTGCAACAACAAAAAACAATGTAAAGATTTATTTAAAAAATTACAGTTTCAATACCGTAAACAGTAAGTCCTATTCCGTCATCACCTTTGTTTTACCCTCACTTCGTTCAGGTTCTTGCAATGTGTGGGCCTCATCGTCGCCTTTCTCCTCTGCTGCCTCACACTCTGCAGCGCATACCGTAAACGGTAGGTACTGTTGCAACGTTCCGCACGTAAAGGTCATAATCCTAAAACTGGTGAGTTTCAATACCGTAAACGGTAGGTACTATTGCCTTATCATCTTTATTTTACCTTCACTTCGTTCAGGTACTTGCAATGTGTGGGCCTCATACTCTGCGGCGCATACCTAAACGGTAAGTACTGTTGCAACGCTATATTAGCTGGTACAAAAACTGGCGGTTTTGCGTTTCAATACCATGAACGGTAAGCACTGTTGCAACTTGATATGAACACATCTTTCTTATTTAAAACCTTTATGTTTCAATACCGTAAACGGTAAGTACTATTTCCTCATCATCTTAGTATCATCTTCACTTTGCTCAGATACTTGAGATGTACGGGCCTCATCGTCACTTTTTTCCTCTGCTGCCTCATACTCTGCAGCGCATACCGTAAACGGTAAGCACTGTTGTAACGTTGAGTATACTGTAGGTTATGGTAACTATTAAGGGTTTCAATACCGTACTCGGTAAGCGCTGTTACTTAATTACCTTCGTTTTACCTTCACTTCGTTCAGGTACTTGAGATGTGCGGACCTCATCGTCGCTTTGCTCCTCTGCTGCCTCGCACCCTTCGGCGCATACCGTAAACGGTAAGAGCTGCTGCAACTGAATTAGCATTTATGTTAGGTGATGAGGTGTGTGAGTTTCAATACCGTAAACGGTAAGAGCTGTTGCAACGTGAAAAAGCTCGTAAAGCTAATGAAGTTATTATATCTGAGTTTCAATACCGTAAACGGTAAGAGCTGTTGCAACTGATGAAACTTATGGAGCTGGTATTCACATCCATGTCAGCCGGTTTCAATACCGTAAACGGTAAGTTCTATTACTCAATCACCTTCGTTTTGCCTTCGCTTTGCTCAGGTACTTGAGATGTGCGGACCTCATCGTCGCGCCGCTCCTCTGCTGCCTCGCACCCTTCGGCGCATACCGTGAACGGTAAGCACTGTTGCAACAGCGGGTCTTAGAAGGCCAGTATTTATGGGACTTAGATTTAGGTTTTGGAAAACCTCACACCGTAAACGGTCAGTTTGGGCTCCCATTTGATCAGAAATGTCGATGAGCATAGGTAAATATTGGTGATAAATGATTTTTCTAAGGTTACAGTAATTATAAGGTTTTTCAGATTTTGCGTCAATATTTAATTCATTTTCCTTTCATTAAATACCAATGAGATACATTATATTAATATTCTAATATTTTTCTGTTCTTGTTATGCTGCAAAGAGAAAAAGCCACCTAACAAAGTGCTAGGTGGCTTTTACATAGACTAGTAAACTATAGACTAATAGATTACTAATCAAATATATAGGTCATATATTTACTCAGGTTTTGTTTGTATTCTTCTATGGTGTCATATGTTACTGTATTTTCTTTGATCCAGTCTTTTAGTTTCAATTCTGGAACTCCAAAGTTAGAGTCTTCATCTGATTTCCAAATTCCACCGTTATCTTCTTCGTATTGCTGCCAGCATGCTTTAGAGAACATAGCCAGATTGTATGCTTTATGGTACTCTTCTTTGGCTAAATCTAAATGGCCCAGGGTCTCATTAATTTGAGCCATTATATAGTACTCGAATAAAGACCATTTATAGTCACTAGGAGCATCGTCAATTTCGCATCCGACTTCAGCAATAGCAACAGCTATTTCTCGTTTATATCGTTCTGCTCGTTGAATATCCCCAAAGCGAATAGCGAGCTTAACCATATATTTAGTACATAATGCATAATAGTCTACGCCAAACAAATAGGATATTTTATCTGGTTTTTCCCATAGGCTAGCCATTTCATTCCAAATTTCTTTATCAATATGGTCTAAGTGGAACATATATAGTGCTTTCAACCATAAATAAAAATCCTTGTTGGAATAGTTGGCATGAACCCCATCTTCGCTAAGGTCTAATAGAGCATGCATTTGTGCGTAATAGTCAAATTCTAAATCAAATACCGACGGATACATCTCTTTAATGTAACGCTCATAACCAAGTCTATTCTTTGTTTCCACATAATAGTGTAATAATACATAACGCAAACTATCGATACTAAAGGCATGTTCAGGGTTTTCGCCTCCCATAAGAATAGGGTCTAAGTATTGGCTATGTCTAACAGGGTCTTTTTCTTGCATATCCATTAGGTCTTTAAATATTGTATCTGCATTTTCATTGCCGGTGAAAGCATATGCTAATGCACGATACCACTGGGATATACGAGATAGTTTAACCACATACTCAACTTGCCATGTGTCAGTAGCCGAGATTTGAACCTTAGCTAACTTTTCATCTAATTTATCCACAATAGGTATGATAGCGGTATACATATATTTATTAAGAGCCGTACAACATGCATCAATCATACAGTAAAATATACAGCATAGGCGTGAATCTAATGTCAGAACAGTAGCTAAATCTTGGTACTTATAAATATCGCTGACATCGCCACCTTGTTTACATATACCTTCAACAATTGACTGTATAGAACTCCCATAACTTATTATAAAATCAAGGTATGATTGACGTTGGTCAGGTTTTGGATACAACGGAATATTCAACCGGTCTCTTGTAAGGTCATTCACAAGTCGATCGAGCAACGGTCCAATATGATAATTTTTTACATACCCTATAACTCCATCATTATAGGTTGGCACCTCGTTCTGTAGCAGACGATGTAGCTGTGAATATTGATTTCTTGAATAGATATCTAACAATTTATCTACCCAAATATTCCACTCATCATAAACGGCTATTTTAGAACAGTCACTAATAAAAATAAAATGCTTATATAAGCTTTCACAAATATCAGAGAAGAACGTATCCTTAGTTAAATTTGCCAACTGCTCACTTTCCGTCTCACCTTCCATACCTTGTACCATATAAGCTCCTAATGCATCAGCGATTAATAAGAACTCTGAATTAATCAATGTAGGCTCATTCATTGTATACGTATTAGGAACGGATGAAACAGACACGGAATCAGGCATGATATCACGCTCAACATCCTCCAATATTTGTTGAACCGTTGTAACGGATAAAGGTGTATCAATATGTTCCACACCTGTTATACAGCCGCAAATTCCATCTGTTGAAAAGAATCTATTTAGAAAATACCGAAGCATATGGTCATGTATATACTGAGCTTCATCCTTAGGTGATCTATGCTTTTGGAACAGCATCTTACGACCTCTATAGCTTTTGTACATAGGATACACTCTATACGACCCTTTACGCGGTTTAGATAATAATACTTCACCATCATAGGTGCCATGCTTGATAAACTCTGGCAAACAGCTAATAACCTCAGTCCGAAGTTCCTCAATCGGTTTTCCAAAATCATTACAAAGTGACTTTACAAAGGCTCGAATACGTTGCCGCTCTAACGCAATGTCCTCACGAGCGGCCTTTACCTCCTCTGTATCATCCTCTAAAAAAGGAATAACGGGAACATTGTACTCCAAGGCAAGCAAAAATGTCGTTGTTTCCTTTCCTTCTATAGGTGGAAACAACGATGGTCGTATAGCATTAAATATACCTGTTGTACTTAAGGTTAAAAATCTCATAAATTCTCCCTGTCCGTAATACTACATAATAACAAACTCGCTTTATTCAAACTGTTTAACATATAACAACTAGTACTTCGATTATTACAATCAAATCCTATTTCTCTATTTCTTTATTTACTACCACCCTATGCAACTGCTTTCGCTTCAACAGCCATTACGGTTATGCCTAGCTTTCGCAGATGGTTAATAACCTCAGGACTGTCTTCGTGAAAGCATAGTTCCTCTGGTTCACAGTCAAAGAGCACACAGAAATCTTGCACCGCATGAGCTATATCGTTCTCTGTTTTGTTGCTAAAGCGTATCGCCCTATAATCAGTGACCATATGGTGTCTTAGCAACATGCGGATCCGTTCAGGATTAGCCGCGGTCCATAAGGCACAACGTTCACTGCCATATGTGCTGAGCACACGAGCTACAGAGTCATTTAACTGAGACATATCCAAGTGGCTTTCTACATACGCCTGTTTTAGGGTAGCCATATGAACTAAGTCATACTCTGACAGCTGGGGATACCATTCCTGTACGATTTCACCGGTGATGCGTGGCACGACCTTACGAGGTTCTAATGCCATATATGCCAAAGCGTGTACATAACCAGCTGTATTTAATTCGTCGGTAAAAACCAATGTATTATCTACATCTACAATGTGAAACATAAGAACCTCCTTTAGTCATCTATATCAAAATAGTTTTTGCTGTACCTCTAGCGCTGGATTTACAAGGCTTACTAGGTCATCCACCGTTACCGATGTATACCCTGCTGTACCTGTCCCAGTAGGATTTGTCACCAATTGTCGCGCTTTTTGTTGTGAAAGCAAGCTGCGGTTCAATTTCATTTCTAACACTTCGCTGTCTGTCATTTCATCGTACATAGCACAGGCAAGATGTCCGTAAGAATGTGCTTTCCCCATAGCATGACGGGACCCACTATCTCCATCTCGGCCTTCATAGCTTGCGATGAGTACTACAGCCTTGGCAAATAATGCTTGCAACCGATCGCGCTCCACATAGCGGTTGATCGCCTCATGACGACTGCGAGGACCATTGTAATATTCAGAAATAACGAGGCCACCTTCTTCTACAATTCGTTGAGCCATCTCTCGATGGGCTGCCGGCGAAATCGCATCTAATGGTGAAGGCAAGATGGCAATCGTTTTTCCACCGCAATTCATACAAACCGTATGCCCAATGGCATCACAACCTTTTGCAAGGCCGCTCACGATATGCTGACCGCGCTGTACTAATCGGTCAACAATCTTGCTTTCACGAGCAATGATGTCCTCATTCGGCGTTGTATAACCAATGACCGCTACATTACGATTTAAATCGCTCAACAGAGACAAGTCACCTTTATAAAACAAGAGATAAGGACGATCGCCCTTAGGGGCGCTTTCATTAATAACAGGAAAATCCGCATCAAAGCAGCATACCGCACCATCCATCCAGTCCATGTCATCTACCACAACGGATAGTTCATGCACTACATCATCGATGTTCGGAATGTCACTCATCATGGCGAGGAATTCATCCTCTGTTTTCCACGTATCGTGAAAGCTCTTTCTCGTTGTAATGCGACTCGCCGAATTATGGACGGCCCAGATTTTTAAAGCTATCGGTGAAATGTTCATATTATGCCCCTTTTCTATAATAAGAACGACGGTAGGTATATGCCACAGCGTAGAATACAACACGAGCTGCGCCCGCATCATATAACGCTTGAATACAATCCTCATCAACGTTCACTGTTTTCGTATAAATATCATCAATCAAAATAACCGTTTTGCCTCGAACTGCGTCGCTATCAATATGACAAGTGTCATTTGTAATACCCACATAGGGCTCGCTACCACAATTATCAAAGCCTAGTAAAAATTTATGAATATGTGTTGTCTTCGTATCTGTATGCCGTGTAATACATCCAATGCCATCTGTGATACCAGAGTATCCATTGGCCTGTAGTATTCTGACACACTCTTGTACAGCGTCGCGAAAGCCTAACTGATTAGGTGACATAAATGCTTTGGATCGAGGTACAACTGCAACAACCGCCTCCTCCAGACCTTCAGCTTTCATAATATCGGGTATATCCCTTCTCACTCTATCATACACTTCCTGACGGGCAGATTTTAGGACACTAGGACAATAATTATTCAATGTATTTTTTAAGGTATTAAGGAAATCAGGATTTCCCGGCTCACGATAGCGCAAATACAAGTCACGGTAATAACCAACACAATCTTGACATAAATGTGCATTACTAGATAAGGTAAAACGTTTAATCAACTGTTCCATAAGATCCTCCATGTATACAAACTATATAATTATTGTTAAATCTGGGGGACGGGCATCACTAAATTTCAATCCGTCAAAGACGGTCTCATACCTTAGGGAGGCAATATATGTAAAGAGGAGAAATTTTTATTTGAAAAGGAGAATTATCACTATTATTTAAAGGAGGTAAAAATGATTACGTGATGCCTCACCCCTCAGGCTTAACTTGTGTGTTCATTATACGGATTATGGAGAGATACAGATAATCAAAAAAACTAAGAACAAAAAAGAGGCCTCAAAGACATCTATAACAGATGCCTTTGAGGCCTCTTTGATTGAGAGTAACTATATTTGAACTCCAATTGAGTTCAGTTGTACGGGCTATAAACCCTATTTGTTTTGTAATGTTACACGCACTTGTCCAAGACTTTGGCTAGATAATCTACCTATACCACAATGTTGTCCGAAAAGTACCAAAATCGTGATAAGTTGATTTTCCTCTTCTGTAAGTTTAGAGATATTAAAGGTAAACTTACCTATAAAACCGGTAAGGCCACGATCACGACCATAAAACACGCGTTTTGTATGACCTTCCCAGCGCTCAAGGGTTACTTTTTCAGCAACTGCCCGTATTAAATCTTTATCTAATACATCTGCCATATCTCCAGCGTTCCATTTGTCTACAAGAGAGGAGAATATAAGACTTGATGTGGGGAAAGTTATATCGCCATGTGTCCCATTAAAGGATGTAGGCATCATAAACTCAAAGGTAATGCGTTTTGCCTGTTTTGCAGAGAGGCGACGGCTGATGAGCTCCAATTCATTATCTACTTTTAACGGTAAATTGAAAGGTGCCCCATACCGAATACTTATAATGCTAGTACGCAAACGCCCAAAGACTACCTCTAAATACTCAGGTATACCTTCTAGTAAACCCCATAACTCGCTATGCCATACAGAAATGTGTAAATATAGGATATCTCCACGGCGAATAGAGCTATCTTGACGAGACTCTTTAAAGGATAAATGTACGGTAAAAGGCTTTATCCCTTCTATATCATGCCACCATGTAGCCTCATCTACATCTACATGGCTAAGAATAGAGAAAAGTGCCGCGTGTAGGTATCGCCCGGGAAAGGCAGGCAAGCTACCTCTATTCTGAGCCTCTAAAGCAATCGTAACTGTTCCAAGCATTATTTCTTGCTCCAAGCTTTAAGAAATTCACTTGGTGTACCCAACTTACTTCTATCCTTAAATCGTTTGTGTGGATCATTATCAATAGACATCATTGTCATTGCTTCTCCCCATTTTCTTATTGCCGTTGGACCATTAGCTAAATTCCAATCCATCATTAAAAGTAAATCCTCAATCATTTTGGAATAACTCGAACACTCTACTCCAAGTTTTTCAGTTCTATACTCGATAAAAGCCTGAATAAATCTATCTTTCGAAGTATCTTTTGAGCCCAATTGCCATTTATCATTATCAAATAATGTTTTATATCTAGTTGATTTATCTTGAATATGCAAAGAATACGTCAACTTAATACTACCCAAACCTATCGATTTTCCCATACCGAGTTTATAAGATATACTTTGTTTTTCACTTGCATAAGAATCAAGACTCAATGCGAACAATAATGCACCTAACTCTACCTCACTAAGGTCATTAAAATACACCCTACTACTAAAATTCATATTGGAATCAATTGGTTGTATATATTTAGAGTTTTTTATAACTGGATCATCTTTACCTATTTTCCAGGCATTAGCTTTTGATAAAGGTTGGTGCCAATATAATTTATAACCTCTAATAGCACCCGTTTTCATTCCCCAATGATTATAATTTGATGTCAAAGAGTCCATATTTTGTTCCAAATAAAATTGGAAAGATGTTGGTTTTGGACTCATTAATGGATGAGGCAAACTCGCTTCACACCACATAGGTTTATTATCCAATCGAGCCTCAGAAAAAGATACCCTTCCGGCCCAATTATCAGCATATCCTAAAATACTATCCGTTAAATCAACTATATGACTTTGACGTTTCAAAGATTCTGGCAAGTGATCCTTTATATTTAAATCATAAGCAATTCGATAGAATCGTCCATGACCAAAATGTTCTACTACATTAGATTTTTCCTTATAAAAACAAGGAACAACATAAGTGATATCCGAACATCCCGTATATGTTTTAGCCTCACTTCCTGATTTGCCATTTTCTATATCTAACAAATTAAGTGTTGTACGATTACTATCATAAATATAGCTATTAATAACTGATTCAGGAACAGAAATACTTCTATTTTTAAAATTTCCAGGCTTTGCAATCTGTACAAAGGATGCTTTTCTATTCATAGAGCCAGTATGAATATTTACACTCTGGTCTTGCCATTCAATACTAGCTCGATTCTTCTTAGCACTTAACTCAGGATAATTTTTATATAAAAGGATTTTAAAGTTAGCATTTACAATAAAACATTCGTTCTTAATTGTTTTTATAAGGAATCCTGCTTTTGCTTTTGTTAATGATTGTTGCTTGCCATTCTCAGTTACATTTTCAACCATACTAGAATCATAATGCTTACGTAGCTCTTTAACGGGACTAGCTAAACCTCTAAAATATAATCTTTTATCCTCAAAATCACCTATTCCCGTTTTACTATCATATGCATTAAATTTACTTGCAGTGGTAATTTTTAAAATCTGCTTAATCATACTTTTTATGCTACTGCCAGGTATGATTGGATTCTCTATTCCACCAAAAAACTCTTGATACTCTTGATTTCCTTTTGTTATAACTTTGCCACCTATAAATAATGGAGTCTGTGTAAGAATATCAATATCTATATAACCCGAATTTTTACCATTATCTAAAACATGTTGTCTATATAATTCTTTTAATTCTTCAGCGCTATATGAATTCAATTCAAAAAACTCGGCCGGTATTACTTGTTTTGGTAAACCTATAAAATTATATGGTACAGAAACAGGCTCTGTAGATTTCACTCTTTTATTACCAAAACTATTTCCATTATTTGACTGTTGATTATAATTTGAAGGATTTCTATAATTTCTATTCTTTGTATTATTTTGTTTATCTACAAAATTCTCACCATTGACTTTTGCCATATGGCTACGACTAGCCTTTGCTCTATCTGCCATCGTTTTTGCCATATTAGACCTCCTTAGCTACGATTTTAATATATCGATAATCTGTATAGCTCGCTTGATGATTATCTAAATAGCCAATGTAATTACGTGTCGTTAAATAACAGTATTGTTTTGTAGTAGACACAGGGATAATTTGTGAAAGTTTACGGCCTGTATCAACTAAGCTTGTAAAGCCTTCTACTCGATTGAGCTGTGTGCGGCCTGCATCAACTTCACCAATCATACGAGAGGAAGAATCAACGTATGTTACAGGTTCACCAGTTTCATCGTTAATATAGCGATATACCATCTCACCATGTTGTACAGTAAGACGCAGCTCTTCCGTTTCATTAAAGATACGCATATCTTGTAGATATGCTAAGTCTACATCAGTTGTTCCATCAGAAAATTGGAACCCACCTTGCTTGTAGTAACCCCATTTAACTTCATGGACAGACCAAGTGATTACTAATCCATCTTGTTTCATCTGTTCTTTCACTACAGCTAATACGTTCACATTAGCTGTAGGACCACATGTGCCGCAAGTACGTGTATATACACCTTCATGACTATGTAATTGTTTACTCATGAGCGCCCTCCTTAGCTAACATTGTATCTTCTGTAGATTGATGTAACGCTTGAACCAAATTTTCAAGTTTAGTAGATTCACCCTCTGTAACCTTACCAGTACCATCGATACCATAGCATTCACCATGATATTGAACAGTAACAGAGTTACCTTTAATACGGCCATAACCGATTGTATGATTAGCGCCCAACGTAATTTGACCTGTCATAAGATCTTTTACAAGTAGCAGCACAAGGCCCGCTTCACTATTACTACAGTCTTTAACAGTCATACGCAATGGAAATGTTAACTGTTTTCCTTTTGTATTACGAATAGGATGGTCTTGGAATAAAGCACCAGTCATAACCCCACCAGTAAAGCGATCTATACGGGTACGAGTCTGTTCCTCTTGTTTATAAGTAGTATCTAAATATACTTCATCAACCATTAATCGTCCTTTACGACTATCCTGATTATTACTATAACCAAACAAATTTTTTTCCACAGTATTAGATAAGTCTATAGCATGCAAAATATTGCAACATTGATGACGTAATACACCTTTGATAGATGTCCCAGGAATAAAGAGAGATTTAGAATACCCCTCCCATACATCTTCAAAGATAGATTTAATAAGAACTGTATCTTCTAAATAGCATTCCATATCAATAACGAGATCTTTATCCGCAACCATGCGTCGCTCAGGAATAGCAACAGATGTACCCGCTTTGCGTAGTAGCCACGCTTTTACATGTTCTGGTTTAGTGAAATCATAATGCTCTAAAGAAATATCTTTACATGCTATGCAGCCTAAACCATTTACCGTACGAGCACCAATGGAGATACCATTTTTAATTAAATTTGCTAGTGCCACAAGAGCTCGCTCAATTTTATCTACTTGATTTTCGTGACATTGACGGATTACGCAATCGATACGCAACTGACCAGTCGCACCAGATTCGATAACTTCAAAGTCATATTTGGCGCCATCTTCAGTAACACCACGCACATCGTCTATACGAATACCATCACGAACGACAATATTTGTATTATCTAATGGAATATCGTTAATCTGTAATGCACTTTGTGTACCTTTATCATCAATAGATCCAAACAATACATCTTCTGAAATAGGTTCAAAACCTTGAATCGCTTGGCGTAATACACCAGCTAAGGATGTGCCAGGAATGAATGGTTGACCATCGTGATAGGTTACTACAACATCATCTACCGTATCATTTAAAATGTCATTACTAACACCAGCTCGAATAACGAGAGGGCTTATGAGTTTGACAGTACCAGTTAGAGTGTACCGCCCCATTACACTTGCAGAGTTTAACATACGACGGGCCTCCTTACTTAATCTTTCTAATATGTCTAAAGAAATATGTCCAATATTCGTAGGCTACTACATTTGAAACTTTTTGTTTATCAAAGCCTACCATATCAACTAATTCAGTAGGAATTTCGTAATATGTACCACTCTCACCAGATTTTGCCAAACAAGCCGCTACTAATGTAGGCGCATCAAAATCGATAATGTACTCCATCAAGTTAACTCGTTTTGTTTCACTGCGTGTATAGGCATGATCTAAATGGAACTCCCGTAAGTTCTTTTCAATCATTCTTGGCTCATTTTTCTTTTGGCCTTCGGCCTTCTTATCTACCAAGAATTGTTGTAATTGCTTATGACCTGTTTCATGATTTGTGCCAAGTTCAGTTAATAGTACAGATGCAAAATGCTTAGATACACCAACTCTAGTCATGGTCCGTTTAATATACGTATCTACATCGTGAGCAGCGCGCAATCGAGCATTTATAATAACTTGCTTTTCCAATACTTTCTTAGCGATATCTTGTGTATGAGTATGTAAGGATTTGAGCTTAGGTGCTTCTTGCTTATCTAGTTTCACCATCTTGAACTCGCCAGGGGTCCACAAACGACCTTGACCATAGCCCTCTTGAAGGCGTGTACCTATGCCGTTATACAAGATATGCTGTAATGTATTCAGATTATCTTGAGACCAACCAGATGCCTTTACAAGCTCTACGATACTACCAGCAGCTGCAGACGCTTCAGCACTACTACGAACGCCCCAAATACTATTAAAGCTTTGCTCCTCTTGGTAAGAGGCAAATACAGCGCCTACAGAGATATCTGTACCAAGCGGTTGTACGGCTTGTGCCACTACATGAGCAATAGATTCATTACCTAATACTAATGGCGTATGAAGGCGCACATATACAGAATTACCACTGCTCACTGGTGTTGGAACAGGTGTAATATCACCAATTTCAACGAGACAGTGGCCATATTCAGTGCGACGAGAACGACCAATATGACAATCTAACTGTTTAGGGAATTGACGAACAAACTCTTCTAATGCTGCTTTAGGTCCCACTACAGAACCAACGAATACTTGATTTGGCTCAAGATATTCATAGTTAAAAATATTGCCATCTTTACTGCGACCTTGCACACGTTCTTGCTCTAAGGAACGAGACATGTGCAATTTAATAGCCGTTTCAATTTGTACAGGACTACATTCGTTACCATCTACAACAACAAAACCTTTAACACCTTTAAAGCCCAAAAGATCTTTACCTGTGTAGAGGTCTACTACAGCATCACTAGCGTAGCCTTCTGCATTTTTGTTTTTTTGTAAGCTCAACGGCGCTGGGAAAGACATACCTTTTGTCGTATCTTTATAGGCAGCAACAAAGCGTAAGTCACCATAGAATAACTTCATAAAATCTTGATTTTTATGAGCTTCTCTCCCAAGCTTGTGAGAAGAAATGAACTTAGATGCGAAAAGACCGCGCAATACTCGACCATCAATAGAGCCACGCGTAGATGTTAGTACACCTGCCGTGGAGGAGTTCGCAATAAGCGTTGGGGATTTAACGGTAATCGTAATATTTACTTGTTCCATAATGTACCCCCTAAAGATTCTAAATCAAAAGATGCATCATCAATTGTACATTCTACTTGACCAAAGCCACGGTTACGTTTACCCCCAATGCCAGTCAAATTACGTACTGCACATGCTAAAATCAATCGTTCTATTTTCGTCATATCTTCCACACCGATTTGACCACTAAAAACAAGCCCCTTGTTGAGAACGCGAGAGTTATGTAATGTGCCTTCTAGCGCTGTACCTGTTACTTGATCAATAGATGTGTAATAACGCATAGATGTATACTCTTCAAGAACACGTTCCTTTGTAAATACGTCTGGATATTGCTCTTCAAGAGCTGCTATTTCGCTACCTACCACATCATAGTCAGCAATAGTTAAATTAGAAATAGATAATCTAGGGTTATCCTCTGCACCTTCGAGGCGATTAAACAATACCTTTACATCATCAATTGTAAAAGTATTCAAACCTGCAGCATGCATCATTTCAGCTACTTCAAGGGCACTTTCATATAAAACACCACGCACACGTTTAGCAGGAATAAAAGGAATTCCATAACGATCATGGACGATGGTGCTGTCCGTGTTGACATCGCCTTGGCCGGACATAAGCATCGTTGGCGACAATAATTTAATAGTTAATGTGTACATACTTACTCCAATCCAGGCAAAATATAATCCATTAATTCGATAGCATCAACATACGGCGTGCGCATTTCACCATTTACCTTAGCCCATAGTTTTTCTTGGAAAACATCCCAACCAGCTACAGTAGGCATAGATTTATTAGTATTGCGTAACTGTTCGAGGAATACAGTCCACATATGTTCATTATCTTGTAATACGGAGCGCAATTCTTTGACTTTATTTTGCGCCATAACCTTGCCTTCATTGAATTGAGCTGTGCAATCTAATAATTGATGTAAAGCTTCCATATCTTTAGTAGCTGCACTGTCTGTCGCAACATATACACGGTATGGACCAAAGTGCATATTACCTGTTAAGCTACTATATTCATTAGCGAAGAACTGCTCTAAGGTAGGTGCTGTTTCACCATGAAGGAAAGCAAAATCCATCCAACACGATTCACTCACTTCATTATCTTTGTTATATGTACGCATTTTAGACTTTGCGCTATCACATAATTGTTCTGCCATCTGATATCCTCTAAAGAAAGGATATGACGTAGGAATTACGGCAATGCCTGCACAAGAGGAAATAGACAGACCATTCTTATCACTTAAGAGTTCTTGCATTAAATAGTGAGCTGCTTGCACGGCAATGCGAGCATTACAAACAAAGGTAATATCGTCCCCACCAACAATGATTGGTCGGATTGGCAACATTTTATCTTTTAATTCAAGATTCTTAGTAAGAACATCATATTTATCAATAATCCATTGTATTAGAGATTTGAAACTTTCCAAGGTCTTAGTTGCTACCTTTTCAGATAGTGCACTACGTTCTTCTAATCCATCACAACTAATAAATTTAGCCCCCATATTATTACCATCAATATGGACGATAGCGATGTCATTAATACCAGTTTTACTTTTTTCAGTCGATTTGTTCTGACCTAATTCATCAAATTCTGCTGGAAATACCCATTCGATATCCTCAGTACCAAATAAATCTTTTTTTAGACGTGTATTAGCTGCTTCAAAGGCATTAAATTTAGAGATAAACGATGTGGATACCAATCGTTTCCCATCATCAAAGTTTATAACTGTATCAGCGGTATCACCACTATAATCACAAATAGCAGTTAAACCGGTATTAGCAGGTCGTAATATAGGATTTAACGTATATTGGTTATTTTTCAATTGCTTAAATAATTGATGTTCATCTATACTAAACTGATTCTTTTCAAGTGTAATCGGACCTGTTGTTACTCCCACCTTGAGACCTGGATATTGAGTCAATACTTGGGATGTAAAATTCTTAATGATATCCTCAATCATATTTACATGATCGTTATCAATAAGAATCAACGCCTTACCACCACCAATATAGGCAACATATACAGGTGTTGGAATGGATGTAATACTATCACGTCTTATTTTCCAAGATGTAATATCAGCTCCAGGTTCGAATTTTAAGATAATATCTTTACACAATACATCCTCAAACAATCGATCCACAATATACGAAGCCCCAACATTAGCTTTCAGTTTATTGTTTGCAAATATGTACTTTTGAATCGATTGTACATCAAATAAAATAGCATTTACTTGCATATACTCACTCCTTAACTACAAACAGCAATTATTAACGACTATACTCCCGAAATTGGACAAACTGAAAGTCAATCCTTTTTTCGTTTATACCATTATGATAAAACTCTTCTACAACACGCTCGCTAGTAGCTGCTAATACAGTTATTCCTGCGGCCAGTAGCCGCTCTACTAGAACATGACAATAAACAAATTCTCCTTGGCATAATACAGCAGAGGGGTGTAATGCAATAATACGACCTACATATTCTTGTGCTAACTCTAGTACCTCTGAGGAGGATGCTTGTGGATCAACACTAGGAAATGGCAAGTCCAAAACCTCTCCATATTCACATGCGGCAGCCAACTGCTCATGCGACCAATATTGTGACAGGTGATTGGTATGATTAATAAACATAAGCACTCCTCTCTATATTAGTTTATGTCAATATGAATTCATTATATCTTCATCTTAAATAATAGCAAAAGCTAAGAAAAAAATCACTTATAAGTATGCGATTTATGAAAGATTTTTCATTTTTTATACTTCATATATAATTGCATATACTAAATGGGCTAATTGCACATATAACAATGTGAATCAGCCCATTATTAAGATATATTTTCACAATCATTTTTAGCTATATGTACATCTATTGCTTGAAGATATGTTATAAAGGATTGAACCTCTCGTTGTATCCACTTTCGTGGTGTTGCGTTATCAAGACGAGTAACCTCCGTATCCATATATTCTTCATAAAGCTTAATCCATTTCTTGTTGGCCGATTTAGATAAAAAACATCCTTGTTCTGATATATCAAAATCTTCAAGACTTAACATATGACGATTCAATAGCTTTAATACAAATCGATCAATTATATCATGTCTAAAGATATCCATTACATCATATACAAAGCTATCCTTTCTATTATTTGTACTATGTAGCACACCAATACGTACATCTAAACCTACTGCTAATAAAGAGGCTCTCACCTCACGCTCTAAAAAGGAATAGCCATAACTTAAAATTGCATTTACTGGGTCCGTACTTGGATATCGGTTTCTTCCAGAAAACTGCCATGGTTCAGATAATAAAAAACCAAATACAGAAAAATAGGTTCTAGATGCAAGTCCCTCTATACCACGTAATGTTTCTACCTTCTTTGTTCTATCTACGCGTTTTAGCAAGGCATGTAAGGTATGATTTATAGCCTTAAAATTTGAAATCTCTCTAGTTTTCTTATATTGGTTTAACAAGGAAATTTGCCCTTTTATCTTATGCTTGACTATATACTTTGCACCACTTAGGGCAAATTCTTTATTCTGAAAGTACTCTACTTGCCACAACAAGCGTTGCAATATTGTATGCTCATCACCCAAAGTTCCTACGAGTTGATACTTATGATCTACAAATTGAATAAGAGACCCTTGCTTTACTAAAGAAAACATAACTTGTGTAGAAATCTGTATTGTTCTACCCAATACTAGGCTGCCTACTGTAGCCATAGGGATTTCTTTAATAATAACGTGGTCCTTTTCTAAGACTAATAAGCCTCCGTCTTGTCCTATTGATATACCAGGAGTCATTACATATAAAGTTTCTAACATCACAATCTCCTTCAAAAATTAAACAATTAATATCTTATCCTCTTCTAATGAAATCATTTCATTACACCATATGGGTGTCTTTGCAGTATCTGAGATAGAGACGATAAGAAGACGCTTTGTGTCATCATGTCTAGTTAATATCTCAAGCTTTTTCGCAATCGTCGCCACCTTTACATGCGCATGAACACATAAAAATACACTATATTGAACACGGTAACAAAAGGACTCTAAGTATTTAACTACCTTATTTCTAGTTTTAGTATCAGAAATATCATAAGAAATAAGATACCTCATCAAAACCTCCTATATCGATTTAATCCCTATCATTATCGCCTGTTAGGGCATCAAAAATCACAAGTAATAAAACACCTAAGAAAAACATAGCTACAAATCCAGTCATCTTACATACTCCTTTTCTAAACAACAATCATAGAAGCCGGTCTTTCACCATAATTATTGACCTCTTTATCTCCAGGTATAAGAATTAAACCAACTTTCACTAAAAGCATAATCTTAGCCAGCATTGGTACAAAAAGCGCAATAATAGTAGCAATAATATAAAAAACAGCTAAATAGGTTGGACCGTTTAAATCATGAATACGACGCGATGCAATCGCTAATTCACGAACAACAGAATACCCAATAATCAACCAACCTAACATCCAGAAAAACTTTGATACATAAGCTAAACTAATGCAGAGACCGCCAATATAGCCAATACCAAAAATCATCAATAAATTCATAAAATATGATCGACGATTCATACGTCCAGACAAGTACAACATTGATTTCAATTCTTGCTGTAAATTTTCCATACTACCTCCTTAACGATGTTCACCAAAATCATACAATAAAGCCAAAAGCAACATTAACATAAAAAAGCCCATACTAGACCTCCTGTATAACAACACTTGTTTTGTTGACTACATTATATGAGGTTTAGCACGAACAAAATAATCAGAAAAACTAGGAAACAAAAAACCACGGCAAATGCCGTGGTTTTTATTGATCTTACTATATTTAATTTTTCTTATAATACCATAAATGGTAAGTACTACTGACACTATATTCATGAGGAGGAAAAAATCATGAAAAAATTAAAGTTTCAATACCATAATTGGTAGGTTCTGTTACAGCTTAAACGGAAAGGCTCGTGTGCCATTAGCACATGCGAGGTTTCAATACCATAAACAGTAAGCTTCATTTCCTAATCACCTTTGTTTTATCCTCTCTTCGTTCAGATACTTGAGTTGTGCGGACCTCATCGTCGCTTTGCTCCTCTGCTACCTCGCACCCTTCTGCGCATACCGTAAACGGTAAGTGCTGTTGCAACTCGTATCTTCCCCGACTTCGCTGGTTGCCGTGAAGCATAGTTTCAATACCGTAAACGGTAGGTGCTGTTGCAACTAGATTACAACCCAACCTATATAGAATTGAATATTATTTGAGTTTCAATACCGTAAACGGTAAGCTCTGTTGCTTTATCTCCTTCGTTTTACCCTCGCTTTGCTCAGGTACTTGAGATGTGCGAACCTCATCGTCGCTTCGCTCTTCTGCTGTCTCGCACCCTTCTGCGCATACCGTAAACGGTAAGTACTGTTGCAACCACGTTTAAAAGACATGGAGAAACGAATTTGAATATTGCGTTTCAATACCGTAAACGGTAAGTGCTGTCGCAACTTGAGAAGTATTGGGTGGTTTCTAAAAGATTTCCCTGAGTTGTTTCAATACCGTAAACGATAAGTGCCGTTGCAACGGTATTAGATTTCCACATGCAGGGGAGTCCTATAATGGTTTCAATACCGTAAACGGTAGGTGCTGTTGCAACAGAAAGAGGTCAATTATGGCTAAAACAGTTACAAGTTTCAATACCGTAAATGGTAGGTGCTGTTGCAACTTTAAATCTTGTTAGAGAAATTCCGAACAAGAAAGTGTTTCAATACCGTAAACGGTAAGTACTGTTGCAACGCTATTGATTTGGAAATTAGAAAAGTAGAAGAAAAAGAGTTTCAATACCGTAAACGATAGGTACTGTTGCAACTCAAGATTGGTTTGAGATTGAAAAATAGGAGGTGTTTCAATACCGTAAACGGTAGGTACTGTTGCAACAACGCAAGAAAACACCAAGTTTTACACTGTATAAGTGGGCTGTTTCAATACCGTAAACGGTAGGTACTGTTGCAACTATGTTGGCGAAAACACAGCCAAGTTAATCTTGGATGCAGTTTCAATACCGTAAACGGTAGGTACTGTTGCAACTAAAAAGCTTCCTCAGTCGTTTATTGATTTATTTAAATAAGTTTCAATACCGTAAACGGTAGGTGCTGTTGCAACTAACAATCGCTATGTCTGCAGCATCTCTTCGTAACGGGTTTCAATACCGTAAACGGTAGGTGCTGTTGCAACGAACAAGCTATAATTCATAATTCTTTATATAATAAAAGTTTCAATACCGTAAACGGTAGGTGCTGTTGCAACCTGCTGCTATAGCAGGATATAACGGCTGTATTTAAGTTTCAATACCGTAAACGGTAGGTGCTGTTGCAACAAGCAAGACCATACTCAATTAAGTCTTATTTTGTTGGTTTCAATACCGTAAACGGTAGGTGCTGTTGCAACAAAGCATATGACTTTGAAAGCTGCATCAATGCAGATCTTGTTTCAATACCGTAAACGGTAGGTGCTGTTGCAACGAAATTTCACGAAATTTGTGGAAGAGAAAATGGTTGGTTTCAATACCGTAAACGGTAGGTGCTGTTGCAACTTAAAATGGACCAAGTAAGTACACTTAGAAAGTTTCAGGTTTCAATACCGTAAACGGTAGGTGCTGTTGCAACTATTCCAGCTTACACTCCATATTGTAAGTGCTCAATTGTTTCAATACCGTAAACGGTAGGTGCTGTTGCAACTGTGTACATTTCTACTACTGCTTCATCTTCAACTTTTTTAGTTTCAATACCGTAAACGGTAGGTGCTGTTGCAACGAATTGATTTGGAAACTGGTAAAGTTTTCGAAACGTTTCAATACCGTAAACGGTAGGTGCTGTTGCAACAGCGGGTCTTAGAAATCCAGTATTCATGGGGCTTAAAAATAGGTTTTGGAAAACCTCATACCGTAAACGGTCAAATTGTGCTCCCATCAGCTCAAAAGTATCGATCAATATAGATAAATACTGGTGGTAAATGATTTTTCTAAGGTTACAGTAATTATAAGGTTTTTTAGATTTTGCGTCAATATTAGCATCTATTTTCTATTTATTACTCTATTCTACGTCTCCATATCAAATATGCCTATATACAAAGTCAATCATAACCACCCGTAGAACGGGTGGTTTGCTCTGACCCTATAAGGGTCTTTCTCTAGTGGTGGCCCTCTAAAGAGGGCATTGAATGATCTGACAACCACTCTATTACCACTGGCTGCCCCCTACTCGGGGGCTTTTATTTTGCCTATTTTACTGGCTCACCCGTAAACGGGTCGGTGTATTCTTTAAAGTTTAATGTATCTTGCGCTATATCCTCTTGTAGTTGATTGCGAATATACTCTTTTATCGCTCCTTCATATCGTCCTACCG
>ERZ773180.408-NODE-408-length-26306-cov-3.877071_pt1 | contig 26306 bp, 20 predicted proteins | sample MGYA00511080_ERZ773180 | MGnify/ENA primary metagenome ERZ773180 (study PRJEB29015, sample SAMEA2738175) | human oral metagenome | biome: human oral; feature: human-associated habitat; material: saliva | place: China | collected 2178 ... | reverse complement strand
CATAATGTTCTTTTATAGTTATAATTTCAAAATGCTGAAAAATAACTTGAGTTAATAGAATTTCATATCAATTGTCATATATTGTCTTTTAAATAAAAGCAGGAAGTTTTCATCCGGGGGGAAGAGACTCAAAATGACATTTGTAATGAAAAAAACTTAAGTGAAAGCATTGATTGCACATGATAAAAACTAACGTTTATATAGTAGATAAGGAATGAGGAAGATGTTAGAGAAGAAGAATATACTTACATATGCAGGATTGAAACAAAGAGAAGATGAATTACAGGATCTGAAAGTTAATCGTAGAAAAGAGATAGCCCAAAAAATAAAAGAAGCCAGAGAGCAGGGAGACCTTTCGGAAAATGCGGAATACGATGCAGCAAAGGATGAGCAAAGGGATATTGAGGCAAGAATAGAGCAACTTGAGAACCTTCTTAAAAATGTTGAAGTAGTGGTAGAGGATGAGATAGACCTTGAAAGCATAAGCGTAGGTTGTAAGGTCAAGGTTATGGATCTTGAGTATGATGAAGAGATGGAATTTACCATAGTAGGTTCTACAGAGTCTAATTCTTTACAGAACAGGATAAGTAACGAGTCTCCTGTAGGAAGAGAATTACTTGGTAAGAAGGTGGGAGATATCGTAGCTATAGATACTCAAGCCGGAAAAATGGAATATGAAGTTTTGGAGATACAAAGAGTAAGCTGATCGGCAAAAGAGTTTTAGTGACTTGGATGCCGAGATATATTTAAACAAAGAATCGTAGATTAATTTAAAGCTTTGATCTTTATCTTTGTACATTGTATTACAATACTTAATAAATGTGATAAGTACGGGATAAAAGTTTTTAAGATTCCACGAGCGATTAAGATAGATCGCTTATGTCGATTTATTATATAAATATGAAATAAAGAGTATGCAAGAGGAATTTAACCGGAATAAAGGAGGTTTTATAGTGAGCGAACCGGAAATGGAATTAAGTACAGAGGAGTTAAATCATATATTACAGGCGAGAAGAGATAAGCTAAGTGCCTTACAGGAGGAGGGCAAAGACCCCTTCCTTGTTACTAAGTATGATACTACACATCACAGCGTTGAGATATCGGATAACTATGATGAATTGGAAGGTAAGGAAGTAAGTGTTGCCGGAAGAATGATGGCAAAAAGAATCATGGGTAAGGCTGCATTTACGCATATATTAGACTTAAAAGGACGTATACAGGCGTATGTTTCAAGAGACAGTCTCGGAGAAGAAGAATATGCCGCATTCAAAAAGCTCGACATAGGAGATATAGTAGGAGTTGTAGGTAAAGTATTTAAGACAAAGACCGGAGAAATCAGTATACATGCCGATAAAGTGGAGCTTTTAAGCAAGAGTTTAAAACCGTTGCCTGAAAAATTCCACGGACTTACAGATACGGATACAAGATACAGACAAAGATATGTGGATTTGATAGTAAATGAGGATGTCAGGGATACATTTATCAAAAGATCCAAGATAATAACTGAGATAAGAAAGTTTCTTGATAACGAAGGCTTTATAGAAGTAGAAACTCCTATGCTGGTATCTAATGCCGGAGGAGCTGCGGCAAGACCTTTTAATACTCATTATAATGCCCTTAATGAAGACGTAAAACTTAGGATCTCACTTGAGTTATACTTAAAAAGACTTATAGTCGGAGGTCTGGAAAAGGTTTACGAGATTGGAAGAGTTTTCAGAAACGAGGGAATAGATACCAGACATAATCCGGAATTCACTTTGATGGAATTATATCAGGCATTTACCGATTATCACGGTATGATGGATCTTACAGAAAGGCTCTTTAGATATCTTGCGATGGAGGTTTGTAAAACCACTACGATACCTTATGCCGAGAGTATGATAGACTTAGGCAAGCCATTCAAGAGAATTACCATGATAGATGCGGTAAAAGAATATGCAAATGTAGACTTTAACCTGATAAATACCGATGAAGAGGCTAAGGCTGTAGCCAAAGAGCATCATGTTCAGTTTGAGGACAGACATAAAAGAGGCGATATTATAAGTCTTTTCTTTGAAGAATTTGCCGAAAAGCATCTTATACAGCCCACATTCGTAATGGATCATCCTATAGAGGTCTCACCTTTGACTAAGAAAAAGCCTGAGGACGAGAGACTTGTTGAGCGTTTCGAGCTCTTCATTTACGGTAGAGAAATGGCAAATGCCTACTCGGAGTTAAACGATCCTATAGACCAAAGAGAGCGTTTCAGAGCACAGGAAGAGGCATTTGCGGCAGGAGACGAAGAAGCGAATCATACAGATGAAGACTTCCTTAATTCACTTGAGATAGGTATGCCTCCTACAGGCGGTATAGGATACGGAATAGACAGACTTGTAATGCTTCTTACCAATTCATCATCTATAAGGGATGTGCTTTTATTCCCCACAATGAAGTCTTTGGACAAGAAGGATGAGGGAAATAGGGCATCTAAGGGTAGTGAAAACGGAATTTGCGACCAAGTTGCGACCGTTCCGGAAAAGATTGATTTTTCAAACGTGAAGATTGAACCCCTCTTCGAAGAACAGGTTGACTTTGAGACTTTCAGTAAATCTGACTTCCGTGCGGTAAAGGTAAAGGATTGCTTTGCCGTTCCAAAGAGTAAGAAGCTTTTACAGTTTACCTTGGATGATGGAAGCGGCAGCGACAGAACGATCCTTTCCGGAATTCATGCATATTACGAGCCGGAAGAGCTGATTGGAAAGACCTTGATTGCTATCACAAATCTTCCCCCAAGAGCAATGATGGGAGTAGAGTCCTGCGGTATGCTACTTTCCGCCATTAACCAGAAGAAGGATAGTGATGAGGAAGAATTGCACTTGCTGATGGTAGATAACCATATTCCGGCAGGAGCGAAGTTATATTAGTATTTTGTTTATTGTTGAACTATTTTGAAGACAAAGAGATTATGCCTTATGGCGGATGAAGTTAACTTCATCCGCCATTTTATATAAAAAAAGAATTGATGATTTGCAATTTCATCCCGTGTGCTATTATAAACTTAGTAATCGAATGTAGATGAATAGATAGTTAATTAAAGAAAAGAAGTTGCCCATGAGAATACTATTTAAGCTTGTCTTGTTTCCTATTAGTCTTCTATTATCGGTTAGCACTGCTTTTCTAACATTTTTGCTAAGTATAGGAATGGCTATCTTGTATTTATTGATGATTCTTTGCATTTTTGTAGCAATAGGTTCTTTTCTATTCTTTCAGGACGGAAGAGTTGCATTGGAGGCATTAATTGTTGGCTTTATCCTCAGTCCCTATGGATTACCTATGATAGGTGCAACAATGATTGCTTTCCTGGAAGTGCTAAATCAGAGAATACGATCTTTTTAAGAAAAGAGAAGTGAATTTATATGAAGAAGGCGATAGAAAGTTCTATCGTCTTTTTTCATACCTAAAATTGTGTAAAAAAATAAAAAGGAGAGAAGATGTGGAGTTTGATTATTTTTATAACCGAGATGGTGAGCGATTTAGCTACTATATGCTTCCTAAGATTCTTGTGACTGATGGAAAGTTTCAATCCTTATCTTCAGATGCCAAGATTCTTTATGCCTGTTTACTTGAGAGAACGGCTTTATCCTTAAAAAATAAATGGATTGATCATGAGAATAGGATATACATCATTTTTACTTTGGAAGAGATTATGGAAGTCTTAGGTAGATCTAATAAAACAGCTGTAAAAGTTTTAAATGAATTAGACAGCAGTACAGGAGGACTAGGGCTTATAGAGAGAAAGAAGCAGGGTTTAGGAAAGCCAAATATCATTTATGTAAAGGATTTTCTAAGTATCTTTTCTTTCGAAGGTAAAAACTACAGTTCAGAAGTGAAGAATCTACATACAAGAAGTGAAGAAGCTACACTTCAGGAAGTGAAGAAAATACACGGAACTAATTCTAATACTAATAAACATGAGAGTAATTATCCTGATTTTAGATTTGGAAAAAAATCATATGGGATTTTCCAAAACGTTTTTTTAAGAGATGAGGATATAAGAGAATTGAAAGGAGTTCTAGTTAAGGATTTTTCAAACTATGTGGAAAGGTTGTCAGCATATCTTAAGAGTACGGGAAAGACTTACAAAGACCATAAGGCAACTATCCTTTCCTGGTTTTATAAAGACCAGGGAAATCTGAGGGGAATAAAAGCTTCCAACATTCCCAGTTTGGAAGAATACGATAAAGGAGAGCATTTATAATGAGCGAAATGAAAAGGACTTGGATTGAGGGCGTGGAGTATTCCTACGATGCAAATGAAGAATATGAAAAGGACGGACATATTTACTGTAAGACTTGCCACGAAAGAAAAGACGGGAAGATATTGGAGTTCTTTGGTGGAAAGATGATCTGCCGTGTATCTTGTCATTGCGACAAACAGAGAGAGGAAAAAGAAGCAGAGAGACAGAAGCAATTGGAAATAGAACGTCTCAAGAGTAGTTGTTTTAGTTCCAGAGTTGAATGGGAGTACAGCTTTGAGAATTATAAAGGGGAGGAAAATCAAAGTCTTATTATTGCCAAGAACTTCGTGAAGGATTATGAGCAAATGAAAAAAGAAAATGTAGGACTTCTTTTTTATGGTTCTGTTGGAAGCGGAAAGACTTATCTTGCCTGTTCTATTGCCAATGCTCTAATAGAGCAATATCAAATTACGGTGAAGATTCGGAATTTTTCGCAGATTATGAATGAAATGCAAAAATGTGGTTTTGACTTTGATAAGAATGCCTATATTGAATCTTTGGTTAATACTTCCGTACTGATTTTAGATGATCTGGGTATTGAAAGGGACACAAGTTATGCAAAGGAGCAGGTGTACAACATTGTGAACAGCCGGTACTTAAGAAGGAAGCCGACCATATTTACCACAAATCTATCTTATGACACTATTCAAAACTGTATAGAAAGTGTGGAGTATCAAAGAATTTATTCAAGAATTATAGAGATGTGCATTCCCGTCATGGTTGTGGGGCATGATTACAGGAAACAAATTCAAAAAGAGAAGCTTTCTCGAAACAAAGAGCGATTATTGAGCGGAGGTGAAAGAACATGATCAATGAAGAAGTATCCGATAAAACCCTTAACTTAGAAATAAAGGCAGCTAAAATCACTGCAAAACTGATTATTCAGCAGATAAAGAAATTACTAAAAGAAGCTAAAAAATTTGGGGGAATGGAGAAATTTGTCAGTGAAAAGGGTAATGAAGTGAAGCTGAAGGACTTGGTTCAGAAAGGACAACTGGAAGAAATTGCTATTAGAGAAGAAGAGCTTAAAAGCCTGAAAAAAGAATTGAATAAATATGGTGTTAAGTTTTCTGTTATGAAAGATAAGAAGACAAAGCAGTATTCCCTATTTTTTCAAGCGAAAGATGTAAAAATCATGGATAAAGCATTTAAAAAGGTCCTGGCAGACTTGGAGAAAAAAACAGAAAGGAAGGAGTCTATCCATAAGAACCTTGAGAAGTTCAAAGAATTGGTTAAAAATACTATTTTCAAAGATAAAATCAAGAATAAGCAGAAGGAGCAAAGCCTATGATTGAGAAGATACTAAAGGATATCAGAGGCTTATTTAAGATGCAGGATAAGGCAATGTTTGCAAAGCAAAATATTCCCTATCTTGCATTTTTCTATTTAGGGAATATTTTTTCTCATCATATCAGAAGTTATACCGATGGTGATGTGATAGATAAAATCTTTCAAGGATTATTGGAGCTTAACAGAATGAGCTTTTTCCCAAGTCTTTATCTTATTGACATTTTCATGGGGATAGGGACGGCAGTTTTAATCAAATTTATTGTCTATACCAAAGGCAAAAATGCAAAAAAGTTTAGACAGGGGAAAGAGTACGGATCAGCTCGCTGGGGAAATAGGAAAGACATTGAGCCGTACATGGACGAAAAATTTCAAAATAATATATTGCTTACCAAAACAGAGAGATTAAGCATGAATGGAAGACCAAGCAATCCAAAGTATGCAAGAAATAAAAATGTTCTTGTGATTGGTGGATCAGGATCCGGGAAGACAAGGTTTTATGTTAAGCCTAATCTTATGCAAATGCATTCTTCCTATTGCGTAACAGACCCGAAAGGGACGATAGTTCTTGAGTGTGGCAAAATGCTGGAAGATAATGGGTATGAAATTCGGATATTAAATACCATTAACTTCAAAAAAAGTATGAAATACAATCCTTTTAGCTATATCCATTCAGAAAAAGATATTCTGAAATTGGTGCAGACCATTATTGCCAATACCAAAGGGAAAGGAGAAAAGGCAGGGGAAGATTTCTGGGTGAAAGCCGAGAAGCTTTATTACACGGCTCTGATTGCCTATATCTACTATGAAGCGCCGAAAGAAGAAAAGAATTTTGCAACACTGCTGGACATGATAGATGCTTCAGAAGTCAGAGAAGACGATGAAAATTATAAAAATCCGATAGACAGGCTTTTTGAGGCATTGGAAAAGAAAGAACCAAGGCATTTTGCAGTGAAGCAATATAAGAAATATAAGCTTGCAGCCGGGAAAACAGCAAAGTCCATTCTTATCTCTTGCGGAGCAAGACTTGCCCCCTTCGATATTCAAGAACTAAGGGACTTAATGAGCGAAGATGAATTGGAGCTGGATTGCCTAGGAGATAGAAAAACTGCACTATTTGTCATTATTTCCGATACAGATGATACCTTTAACTTTGTGGTATCGATTATGTACTCTCAGCTTTTTAATCTTCTATGTGACAAGGCAGATGATGTATATGGAGGACGTTTACCTGTTCATGTCAGGTTTCTCCTAGATGAGTTTGCAAATATCGGCTTAATCCCCAAATTCGAGAAACTGATAGCCACAATTCGTTCCAGAGAAATTTCTGCAAGCATTATTCTACAGGCACAATCTCAGCTGAAGGCTATTTATAATGATAATGCAGATACGATTATTGGAAACTGCGATAGTACTTTATTCCTGGGAGGGAAGGAAAAGACTACACTAAAAGAACTTTCAGAGACCTTGGGAAAGGAAACCATTGACTTATACAATATCTCGGAGACCAAGTCCAATCAGAACAGCTTTGCTATGAACTATCAAAAGACCGGAAAGGATCTCATGAGTCAAGATGAGATAACAGTTATGGACGGTGGAAAATGTATCTTTCAGCTTAGAGGTGTCAGACCTTTTTTCTCCGATAAATATGATATAACTAAACATAAGAATTATAGGTTATTGGAGGACTATGATAAGAAAAATAGGTTTGATGTGGAGAGGTATGTAAAGAGGAGAGGAACGGCTAGATTAAGAAGTGAAACATCTATTATATGTCCAGTATATTTGCTATAATTACAAAATAATTTTAATATAACATCAATATAACATATAAGCAATAATAATACTGAAAGGGGAGGATTATATTGAAAAAACAAACTCTTATCTCTTTTTTGATCGTAATAACTATAATTCCATTGCTATTTTTGGCAATATACAGAATAGAAGTTATCAAGGATTTTCGTTCTAGACCTGTAGAGTATTTAATTCAGTATATAATTATGATGTTGCCTATAGTGGTTTCCTTGATTTTTTTCTATATAGAGAAGAATGATCGAAAGAATGAGGAAATGCAACAACGAAAACAATTAGAAGATCAAAAAAAACATCAAATAAATATGCAAAAATCTTTAGAAGAAATGACAAAAGTATTAGATACTCAAAGTTCACAACAAGAAGAAATTAGTAAATATTTGCTCACAACCGCAACTGAATTAAGGCGTATAAGGCTGCCTCAAGCGTTTGAATTTCTGTACCGTAATTATTATAGAATAAAATATTTACTAGATGAAAAGATAACAATTCAAAATTCTTTTAATGTTGTTGGAATTAAATATGAAATGAATGGAATAATAAAAGAATGGAAGGAGGTTAATTCTGAAGAAATTCCGCTGTTTATTCGAAGAGAATTTGAATCGACGAAGTATTTTTTTGAGTTTTATTTTAAACTACTAGGTACATCTTATGACTATTTGATAAAAATATCAGATAATGACCAAGGAAATCTTGATTACTTCCACCTGGCTTTAAATAAAAATATACTTGTAATTGATCTAATATCAAAAGCCATGTCAAAAATGCAGTCTCTTTCACAACAGGATATAGAAAGGCTAAGTAATGATGAGAAGTATATGATAACACGATATGAGTCCAGAGAAGAGCTATTACAATCAATAAGAAGCCTTTCAAAAGATTTAGATACGATGTATGAAAAAATGGAAAAATGGAAGGGATTTTAAAAAATAATATCCAAGCTTCTAGCAATTAAATACTCTTATTTTCATGGTGATAGACTTTTTCTATCGCCTTTTTTATTACCTAAAAAGGAGGAACAATGATAAGGAATAGAAGCCCTACCTAAAAAACGAAATACTAAGTTAGTGAGCGATTGGAAAGAAACACTTCCAGTCGCTTTTTTTATTTTAAGCAAGTATCGTTCGCAAACGTGCGGTATCTCATAGAAAAGGAGAAATTCTAAATGAAGGAAGAAATGATTGACATTAATGCCAATCTGCTTGATGATCCAAGCTTTACAAGTTTTGAAAGAGATAGCGAGAGAGTGGAGGCTGTCAATTTCACGCTTGTAAAAAAGTATGGGAAGGGTAAGGAATACATCAATTGCTCAGCCTACGGTGACAAGGTGGAGAAAGCAAGAGATTTTCAGAAAGGCGATCTGATCCATGTCTTTGGCTACTTTAAGGAGCGTGAAAAGGAAGGAAAGAAGTACAAGAATTTTCTGGTGAAGTCTTACAACAAGATTGAAAAGAAGGAAGAAAACGAGGAGGAATAAATATGGATTTTTTTGTTCAAGCAGTCAATGTATTACAGATTTTGGTTATGGCAGTAGGAGCCGGACTTGGAGCATGGGGAGTCATTAACCTTATGGAGGGATATGGAAACGATAATCCCGGAGCAAAATCCCAAGGTATTAAGCAGCTTATGGCAGGGGGAGGCATTGCCCTTATCGGATTAAAGCTAATTCCGCTTCTTGCCAATGTGATTAAGTAAAAGGGAGAGAGTATGTTTGAGATATTAGACAAGATAGAAGAGTTTTTCAGAGAGCTTCTACTGGGCAGTATCCAAGCAAACTTAGAGTCTATGTTCCTTGATCTAAACGATAAGGTTGGGTCAGTGGCAACAGATGTAGGACAAACGCCAATGGGCTGGAATAGTGATGTGTTTCAATTCATTAAAAGCATTAATGATACCGTCATTATTCCGATAGCAGGGCTAATCATAACAGCAATCCTATGTATTGAACTTATCAACATGGTTATGCAGAAAAATAATATGCAGGATACCGATACCTTTGAGTTTTTCAAATACATTATCAAGATGTGGATTGCTGTTTGGTTAGTGTCTCATTCCTTTGAATTTTCCATGGCAGTCTTTGATGTGGCTCAAAACATGGTCAATAAGGCGGCAGGAGTCATCAATACAACTGCTGTTGTATCAGGAGATGAAATTATCGCTATGGTGGATTCCATAAAGGGAAAAACCTTAGGGGAGCTTATAACGATTCTTTTTGAAATCTCCTTAATCAAAGTTGCCATGCAGGCAATCTCTATTTTGGTCATGGTGATTGTCTACGGAAGAATGTTTGAAATCTATGTTTATGCTTCTGTTTCGGCAATTCCCTTTGCCACTATGGGAAATAAGGAATGGGGACAGATTGGAACGAACTACATTAAAGGCTTGTTTGCCCTGGGACTACAAGGACTTTTTATCATGGTTTGCCTTGGAATATACGCAGTACTGGTAAAAACAATAGAAATCACGGATATGCATAAAAGCACGATGATGATTCTTTGCTATGCCGTTTTACTCGGGCTCATGATGCTAAAGAGTGGAACATTAGCAAAGAGTGTATTAAATGCACATTAAGAAAGAGAGGGAAGAAGATGAACAAAAGAAAAACTGGATTTTTAGTAGGAACAATGGTTTTGACAGGTTTGGCAGTTATCAAATGGATTAGCCTAAATCAAAGGCTGGAAGATTTAGAGGAGGTGAATGAGAGTCTAATTGCTTCTCAAAATAATCTCCAGCTAACGCAGGAAAGACATAATAGAAGGACGGAAGGGGATATTGCAAGAATTCAGGAAGAAATTGGAGCAGTATATGAGCATATGGAAGCACTATCCAAGGAAAGAGAAGAGGGAATCTAAGCTATGGCGTATGTACCGATTCCAAAGGATTTAAAGAGAGTGAAAACAAAAGTTGCCTTTAATCTTACGAAAAGACAGCTTATTGGCTTTTCCATTGCAGGATTGTTGGGCTTTTCAGCCTATATCTTTGTACGGAAACTGGTGCCAAACGATATTGCCGTCCTGTTTTTGATTACCGCCACCCTTCCGGTATTTTTTATTACGCTTTTTGAAAAAGACGGCTTGGTTTTCGAACAGTATTTTAAGCTCATATATCTTCATAGGTTTTATCAGCCGGGGAAAAGGGTGAGAAAGGAGGTTTACCTTGCAGAACAAAAGAAGATTGCAAACAATCATGCTAAAGAAAAACAAAAGGGCATTAAAAAGAAGGCTACAGGAGAAAGACCATAGTAAGTTGACAGTTTCTAAGGAGAGCAAAGGATTTTTAACGTCGGTTCTTAAGAAAGAGCCAAAGCGTTACACCGTAGAAGATACATTGCCCTATATCAGACTTCTAAAAAATGGCATTTGCCAGCTTGATGAAAGGCATTTTAGTAAGACTGTTTCCTTTCAGGATATTAACTACCAGCTTGCCTTAGATGAGGACAGAGACTTGATTTTTAATCAGTTTGCCAATTTCCTAAATTCCTTTGATCCAAGTGTTGCCATAGAGTTTTCCTATATCAATCAGATTGGAAGAAATGAGGAAGTTCAAGCGTCTATGCAGATACCGGATCAGCATGATGGATTTGATACCTTAAGACTGGAGTTTCGGGAAATGCTAAAAAGCCAGATTGTAAAAGGAAATAATGGACTGAAAAAGGCAAAGTACATCAGCTTTACCGTAGAAGCCGATAATTTGGAACAGGCAGGTGCCATGCTGGAAAGACTGGAAATTGATATTTTATCAGGCTTTAAAAATATGGGAGTTCGGGCAGAAAGCCTAAACGGAGAAGAAAGGCTAAAAATTTTACATGATATGCTAAATCCGGATAAGAGCTTTTCCTTTTCCTACAAGGATTTAAAGGGAAAGGAAAGCACGAAGTCCTATATTGTTCCCGATATGTTTAACTTTACACCGAACAGGTATTTTAAGTTTGGTAAGTTTATTGGGGCAACAAGCCATTTTCAAATCCTTGCCAGTGAGCTTTCCGACCGTATGCTTTCTGAATTTTTGGATATTGATGACAATATCAGTATATCATTCCACATTCAGGCGATTGATCAGTCGGAAGCAATTAAGATGGTAAAAAGAAAGAATACCGACCTTGATAAAATGCGAATTGAAGAAAATAAAAAGGCAGTAAGAAGCGGTTACGATATGGATATTTTGCCATCAGACTTAGTCACTTACGGGGAAGATGTAAAGAGCCTTTTAAAAGATTTACAGACAAGAGATGAGAGAATGTTCGTGGTAAGCATTGTCTTTTTTAATTTTGCAAGAACAGTGCAGAAGCTGGAGAATACAATCGCAAAGATTAGTTCCATTGCCAACAAACATAACTGCAAGATTAAGAGACTGGATCATGCTCAAGAACAGGGCTTAGTGAGTGCCCTTCCCCTTGGGCTAAATCAGATGGAAATCAGTAGGAGCTTAACATCTTCTTCCACGGCAGTATTTATTCCTTTTACTACGGAGGAGCTTTTTATCAATTCTGAAAATAGCCTTTACTATGGGCTGAATGCCCTTAGCCATAACCTGATTATGGCAGACAGAAAAAAGCTGAAGAATCCTAATGGGCTTATCTTAGGAACACCGGGTAGCGGTAAATCCTTCAGTGCCAAAAGAGAAATGGCAAATGCCATTTTGATTACCAATGATGATGTGATTATTTGTGATCCTGAGGGAGAGTACGGAAACCTGGTGAAGCAGTTTCATGGAGAGGTGATTAAGGTGAGCAGTAAGTCCAAGGACTATCTGAATCCTTTAGATATCAACATGAACTATGGAGACGGAGATGCACCATTAAAGGATAAAGCAAACTTCATTATGTCTATGTTGGAGCTTGTGGTAGGAGGGAGCGGGCTTACGGCAGAGGAAAAGTCTGTTATTGACCGTTGTCTTCCGAAAATCTATGAAAAGTATTTTGAAAATCCGTGTGCAGAGAATATGCCGATTTTGCAAGACCTCTACGATATGCTGAAAGGGCAGGAAGAAAAAGTAGGAAAAAAGCTGGCAACGGAAATGGAAATCTATGTATCAGGAAGTCTGAATGTCTTTAATCATAGATCCAATGTGGACTTAAATAAAAAGCTCCTTTGCTTTGACATTAAAGAGCTTGGCAGCCAATTAAAGAAAATCGGTATGTTGGTTATCCAGGATCAGGTTTGGAACAAGGTATCTTTGAACAGAGGAAATAAGGCAACAAGATACTATATTGATGAGTTTCATCTACTGCTAAAAGAAGAGCAGACTGCTTCCTATTCTGTAGAGATTTGGAAGAGGTTTCGTAAGTGGGGCGGTATTCCTACAGGCATTACGCAGAATGTGAAAGACCTACTGATGAGTAAGGAAATAGAAAATATTTTCGATAATACGGATTTTGTGCTCATGCTTAATCAAGCATCGGGCGATCGGGAGATTTTGGCAAAGAAACTGAAAATCTCTGTACCGCAACTTCGTTATGTCACAAATTCCAATGAAGGAGAAGGACTTCTTTTCTTTGGGAATACCATTGTGCCGTTTCTGGATAAGTTTCCAAAAGATACGGTTCTTTATCAGAAGATGACCACTAAGCCGGAAGAGCAGGGGTAGCCTATGAGAAAAAGAGCCGACAAGGATTTTCGAAAGAAGATTCTTCATAATCATGAACGCTTTCAGGATAAGGTACTAAAGAAGGAAAGTAAGTTACTTTTAGGAAAGGATATTCCTAAAAAAGATAATCTAAAAGCTGAGAGAAGTCCCAATCAAAAGATTTCTGATAAAGCTATTGGGAAAGAAAAACAAAAGAGAGCAGAGCATAAAAGGCGGAACTTTAGCGAGAATCTCTATACAAGAAACACGGAAGCGACTTCCGGAGAAAAGCTTCCTTCTAAAGAAGATTCTAAGACAGTAGAGGAAGTTAAAGAAAAGCTTACAAAGACAGGGAAAGAAAAAGTTTCGAAAAAGCTAAAGACAGCAGTAAAGAAAAACAACTTATCTTATATGGGAAGTTTTTCCAAAGGAAGTGAGTTGGTAAGAGATTACTTATCCCAGGGGAGTGAGGACAATCAAGGCGTTGAAGCAGGAGAAAAGACAGCTGATTTTAGTGCAAAGCTCATTCGGGGGACAAGGAGATATGCAGAGAAGAAAAGAGATAAGAAAGCCTTTAGTCTTGAAAAGTATAATAGGAAGACCAAAGAGCGAAAGTCCAAGCTTATTTTCGAAGAAAGTGAAGGGGCAAGGAAAACTTCAGATGATTCTCAAAGGGTAAATGCCTATAAGCGTTTTCAAAAGAAAAGGCAAATGAAAGAAGCTATACAGAGTAAATATAAGACAAGACTTAGGGATAGGTTGAAAGAAGGACTGCTCGGAGCGATTAAAAGCTCCAAAGAAGTCATGATAAGAAATGCCAAGGGCTTCATGCTTATCTTTTTAAGTCTTATTATTTTGGGAACTTTCCTTATGAATTTTTCCGTAATGTCTTTGTCCGGCATGATGAATTCTTCCAGTGGTGTACTTAGCACAAGCTATCTATCGGATCCAAATGTCCTTACGGAAGTCAATCAGCAATTTGAAAGCATGGAAGAAGGATTGCAGGACGAGATGAATTCCGTGCAGAAGAATCACCCCGGCTATGATGAGTATATTATTCAGAAGGATAAAGAAATCGGACACAATGTGCATGAGCTTTTATCCTATGTTACTGCACGGTATGGAGAGGTAAAAAAGGCAAGAGATGTTGAGGATATCCTGAAGGATCTTTTTCAAAGAATATACAGCCTATCGTATCGGGAAAAGATAGAAATCAGATACAAAACAGTTAAGGAGACTTATGTAGACAGGGAAGGAAAAATACGAAGTAGAAGCAGGTTAGTGCCTTACGAGTATAAAAAGCTGTTTATAAGCTTAAAGAAAAAAGAGATGGATACTGTCATTAGGGAGATATTTGAAAAGCATCCAAATAATGTAAGCCACTATGAATCCTTACTTTCTGCAAAAGGAAATATGGAATCCTTTTTTGGCAGTGGAAATGCCAACACTTCCGAGTTGATTTTAAATCCTGATTTTGAAAATCCGGGAATTGCTTTCAATGAGGAGTCTGTTAAGGCTTTATTTACTGAAGCAGAGAAACATATCGGAAAGAAATATGTTTTTGGAGCAAATGGGCCGAACAACTTTGACTGTTCGTCCTTTGTGTGCTGGAGCTTTACCCATTCCGGGGTAAAAAATATGCCAAGGACAACGGCTTACGATATTTACAAATCCTACTGTAAGCCCATTTCCAAAAGTGAAGCAAAGGCAGGGGATATTATTTTCTTTAAAAACACCTATAAAAGCGGTACACCCATTTCCCATGTCGGAATCTATGCAGGAGATGGCATGATGATCCATGCAGGAAACCCGATACGCTTTGTTAGTATCAATACACCATACTGGAAGGAGCATTTTTATGGTTTTGGAAGAGTTCGTTAAGTGGAGAAAGGACGGATAAAGTGAATAAGGAACTTATTTTAGTGAAAAATAAAATACAAAGATTAAAGGATAAAAGGGCTCTAATTGATGAAAAATTAGAGCCTTTATTTATTCGGGAAGAGGAACTTGAAAATGAAGAAATTATTGCGATATGCAGAAGCAATAAGATTACGATTGCTGACTTAATGGAAAAGCTAAGAAAAGAAAGAAGTGACGGGAAAATGCAAAGCGAAGAAAGAATGCAAAGTGAGATGTTTAAGGAAAGAATAAAGGAGAATGGCGATGAAAACTAAAAAGTGGAGAAAACTTATTGTGGCTACTGTACTTTCTTCAATGCTGACCATGCATGGATTTTCCGTACTGTCCTATGCCCAGGTTAATGAGCAGGAAGTGGCAGAGGGAAGTGCACCTGAAGAGGAAAATAATGCAGAAACTACAGTCACCCAGGAAGTAAAGGAAGAAATAGAAAGAGAAGTACGCTTTCCCAATAAACTGGAGGCAAAAGATCCTGAAAATGGAAAGCAGGGGAGCAACGAAGAAAAAAGTACCAATAAAGGAATTGCCACCTTACCGGGAGAGGCTAGAGCAACAGTTACGGAAGATGTTGATAATGCTAACAATGCCTATCCGATTCATCATGGGAACGAAACCGAAGCGAATGACCAATTTTCTGCCGATGCCAGACAGTTTATTAGCTTTAAGACTAAGAGCGGAAAGGTCTTCCACCTGATTATTAACCATGATGAGCAGGATCAAAACGTAATGCTCCTTACGGAAGTTTCGGAAGATGATCTGTTAAATATGGTAGAACAGAAGGAAAGTAAGCCGGAGATTACAAAAGAGGAGCCGGAAAAAGAGGAAAGTAAGGAAGAGCAAAAGCCAAAGAAAATGGAAGAAAGCGGAAGCATGGGAAGCTATGTTTTACTCATTTTTGTAGTGGTTTTGGTTATGGCAGTTGCTTATTACTTTAAGGTGGTAAAAAAGAAAGAAGCAGAGGCGGTAGAAAGCCTTGAGGAAGAGGATAATTTCTTTTCAGAAGCTGACTGTAGTGAAGAGACTGGGGGAGATCTGGAAGCAGAAGACACGGACATGGTAGAAGCAGAAGACATGGAAGACGATGAGGAAGAAGTGTAAAACTTGGGGCTTTAGTCTATGCGTTTAGAAAGAATGTTTTATGGATTACGGGGTGGAAGAATAATCATACTTCCACCCTATTTTTTTGAAAAAAGGAGTAAGAAAAGATATGAAATTAGTGATTGCAGAGAAGCCTTCAGTTGCCTTGTCCATTGCCAAAGTCTTAGGGGCAAATGATAAAAAGGACGGCTATGTGGAGGGAAATGGATATAAAGTCTCCTGGTGCGTTGGACATTTAATCCAAATGGCAAATCCTGATGCCTATGATAGTAGGTATGCAAAATGGAATATGGAAGATTTACCGATTTTTCCAAAAGAGTATAAATACGAGGTCACAAAGGCAACGAAGAAACAGTTTTCCATTTTAAAAAAGCTGATGAATGAAAGCAGTGTTGACACGATTATCAATGCCTGCGATGCTGGACGAGAGGGAGAAGCCATTTTCAGATTGGTTTACATTGAAGCGACTTGCAAAAAGAAGGTGGAAAGACTTTGGATTTCTTCCATGGAAGACAGTGCTGTTAGAGAGGGCTTTGCAAATCTAAGAAAGGGAGAGGATTATGATTCCCTTTTTGCTTCAGCTCAGGCAAGAGCCATTGCGGATTGGTTGGTGGGCATGAATATCAGTAGACTGTATTCCTGCCTTTATCAGCAAAACTATTCCGTAGGACGTGTTCAGACACCTACCCTTGCCATGATTGTAAAACGAGACGATGAAATTGCTCATTTCAAAAAAGAAAAATACTATACGGTAGAGCTTTTAACCGATGGCTTTTCTTTGTCCAGCGAAAGAATAGATGATATAGAGACTGCAAAGCAACTAAAAAACAAGGTCGGAAATACAGTTAAGGTGAGTGATGTTACGCAGAAAGAAAAAATCACCAATCCGGAATTGCCATTTGATCTTACGACTTTGCAAAGAGAGTGTAACAAGTTCTTTGGATACAGTGCAAAACAAACCCTTGACTATGCACAAAGCCTTTATGAGAAAAAGCTTATCACTTATCCAAGAACAGACAGCAGATGCCTTACAGAGGATATGATTGTAAATACGCTTAACAATATCGTAGGGAAAAATGATTTTGATAAAGAGCGGGTTAAAGTAGTCTTTAATTCGAAGAAGGTAACGGATCACCATGCGATTATTCCGACCATTAGTTCCTTGAAAGAGGATTTATCGAAACTTCCTGAAAGTGAAGCAAAGGTATACCGGCTTATCCTAAACAAGCTTTATGCCAGCTTGGGATATCCCCTTAAAGAAAGTATCACCAAAGTAGTAGCAGAAGCAGAGGGATTTTCCTTTTGCTGTACAGGTAAGGTAATTACAGAAGAAGGCTTTACGAAATACCTGAAAGAATATAATACGAAGAAGAGCATGGAACTGGTCTTACCAAGTGTTTCGGTTGGAGATATTTTACATCTTGAAAGTTCAGTTCTTAGAGAAAAATATACTGCAGCACCGAAGCACTATACGGAAGATACCCTTTTAAAGGCAATGGAACTTGCAGGAACGGAAATGATAGACAAGGATGCAGAAGTAGAACGAAGAGGTTTGGGAACACCGGCAACAAGAGCAGGAGTTATTGAAAACCTAATCTATAAAGGTTTTGTGGAAAGGGATAAAAAGAACTTACTGGCTACACATAAAGGCATTAACCTAATCACGATTGTTGCGGAAAAGTTTAAGTCGGCAGAAACCACTGCGAAGTGGGAATTGGAGCTTTCAGACATTGCTTCCGGGAAAGAGAATAAGGAAGCGTTTCTTCGGAGAATTGAAAAAGAGATTCAAAGTCTGGTGGAACAATATAGAAATAGCATTTAGGGGAACGAGAGAAAATCTTGTTCCCTTTTTTTATTGGAGGTGGTGAAGATAGAAACATTGAATGTATTGGAACTGTTTGGAGGCATCGGAGCAATTCGAAAGGCATTGATTCGGCAAAAAATACCACATAAAGTTATAGACTATGTGGAAATCGATAAGAATTGTGTGAAAAGCTATAATGCCTTGTATAATGCGGATTTTAAGCCAAAAAGCATTATTGGCTATAATCCTCCGAAGCAAAGAATTGATTTACTCATGCATGGAAGTCCTTGCCAGGACTTTAGCAGAGCCGGTTTAAAGCAAGGAGGAGAAAGAGGGAGTGGCACAAGAAGCAGTCTTTTGTTTGAGACAATACGGATTATTGAAGAAATGGCTATGCGACCGAAGATAGTCATCTGGGAAAATGTTAAGGGAGTTCTCGATAAGAATTTGAGAGCTTCCTTTTTTCATTATTTAACAGAAATGGAAAGGCTGGGCTATGAAAATAAATATGCAATCCTAAATGCTATGGATTTTGGAATACCTCAGAAAAGAGAGCGAATCTTTGTGGTAAGTGTGTTCGGAAAAAATGATTTTGACTTTTCTAAACTAAAGTCTGTTCCTACAAGAGACATATCCGAATTTTTGGAAGAAGGTGTTTCAGAGATATATGAGGTAAGACAGGAGTCCATGCTTTGCTACTTAAGAGGACAGCCAAAGAACAAAAACTTCAAAGGAAAGCTTAATGTGATAGACAAATATGCTTATACGATTACTACGAAGCAGGTAAGAATCCCTAATTCCGGGATTGTGGACTTAAAGAATGGAAAGTATCGTTACCTGACTGAAAAGGAATGCTTCAGACTTATGGGCTTTGATGAAGAAGACTTTAAAAAGCTTAGAACGGTATTTCCTGAACGTAAGGGCATGACTTCATCTATCCTATATAAACAGACAGGGAATAGTATTGTGGTGAATGTGTTGGAGGGGATAGTAAGATTGCTTTTGAACAATTAAATTGGTATTATATCTACATGCCTTGATAAATAGGAGAAAACAAAATGTCAAATATTAATAATGAACCATCAGAAGCAGATTATCCTAATTGGAATGTAGAAATGATTTATCTGAAATACAGAGAAAAGTATAATCAAATAGTTAGCGATGGTCAAAAACAAAGTGGAAAATCATTTATAGAGACTGTCATAAGATTCATAGGAAAAATAATTAAATGTACTTTCGGGAAAATCCCTAAATCTTTACAAAAATATGTTTTTGGAGATAGTCTTTGTTTTATATTTATTTCCATATCTATATATTGCTTATTCACAATGAACCTTAAGTATGAAACAAATAGGGCTATTTTATTGTTCTGGTTTCTTCTGATTACTTGGAGACTATTGAGGACTCATTTCAAAACTTTTGCTCCAGAGAAGAAAAGAATCGCAAATAAAGCTTTAGACAACATGTTTGGCCAATCGGATAATGTTCTTACAGATCGCGCTATTAGCGAAATTTATGCTTATAGTGAGACATTAGAAGATGATAGTGTGTCATGGATAAAGCAAGTTAAACAAATTATAATTACTTTTGTTACTATTGTTATTCTACCCAATATACCATCTATACTAAATATTGGAGTAAAGCCAAGTGTAGAAGGGGAAATTTCTGTTTTTACTTCAGTAGAAATATTTCAACTTTTTCTATTGATAATTGATATTGGGCTATATTTATACAATGTCTTTTATTGGTTGTTCAAGAGCCTTAATCGGAATTTGGATCTTTACAAAGAGGTGTTAAAAGAAAAAAAATTAACGTTAGTTTTAAAGAATGAAGGAATTACTCAGTTATAATCTCAAAAAGGGCGATAATCCATCGCCTTTTTTTATTGCAATAAAAAGGAGGAACAATGAGAACGAACGATTTTTACGCTCTGATTGAGCTTGTAAAAAGAGAAGTTTTAGATTCTGAAACAGAGTATCTAAAGCTTCTGAAAGTTATAGGGAACAATCAGAGATATGATTTTTTAAGTCAGTTAAGTATTTATGATAGAAACTCTAAAGCAGTAGCTTGTGCAAGCTTTGATATGTGGCGGGAAAGGTTTCACCGAACGGTTATGCGTGGGGAGAAAGGCATTCCGATTCTGTATGAAAGTGAAGGAAAACAAAAAATAGCCTATATTTTTGATATCGGTCAAACTGTCTCTATAGACCGTAATGTCAACGAAGTAGTACTCTGGTCTTTTGATAAAGAGAAAGATACGGATACATTGAAAGAAATGATTAGGCTTGAGGGCTATACACCTCAGGACAGTTTATTAGAAAATCTCTACTTTCTTAGCAGAATATATGCAGATCAGGATATCTATGAACTTGCCAACAATTTGCGAGTTCCGGCTGAGGATAGGAATTCTTTTGTGCATTTTATGAGAGAGTCTATTAGCTACGCTTTATCCGGTCGATTTCATGTGGAATATCCGATAGATATGGAAAAAGGCAAAGAAAACTTTCTTTCTTTAGATAGTTTGTCCTTAATGTTTGTAGGAAATTGTATTTCTAATACTTGTAATAGGATTCTAGAGGCGACTATTGAACGCACAAAGAAATTATCCCTAAGTCATGGGCTGACAAAAAATAGAAGTGCAGAATATAATAAGAACAATCCTGAAGAAGTAAGACTAGAGACTGAAAGAGATGGTGAAGCAGAACAAGGAGGTATGGGAGATGCTATTCGATCAAATGACGAAAGAGATGATGATAGAGGAGAACGAGTTTTCTCAGATGGAGAATACGGACGAAATAGTGAAGATAATCAAGAAGAAAACTTTAGACAGTCTGGAAGAGGAGACGAGCTTTATGGAGGAATTTCCGAACCCGATTTATGCCGTAATGAGACTGGAGTATCTGGCAGAGAGTCAGAACGAGATGAATTATCAAATGCTGCTCGAGCTATACAAGGAGAAGAAGCTGGTCAATCACTTAATGGAAGTGCAGAAGAGAGCAATCCAATTTATGAGAGAAGAAAAGCCTCAAATGATGAGGGAGCTGAATATAGCGGGCGAGGAGGATCCGAAGTACCAGACCATGATTTCAGCATTGAAAGAGATGGTGATAAAGGAAGTGGTCGAGGTTTAGCACCGGCTTCCAATTTCAAAATACGGCAAGAGATTTTCCCTGATAGACTCACACCAAGTGAAAGACTAAACTATAACATGGAAGCCATTTCTATGCTAAACAGAGTAGAAAAAGGGGAAAGAGTACTTGATGAATCAGCCCAAGAAGTGTTGGCAAGATATGTAGGCTGGGGAGGGCTTTCCGAAGTATTTGATGAAGAACGGGCCGGGCAATGGTCGGAAGCCAGAAAATTCCTGAAGGAAAATCTAAGTTTAGAAGAATATGAAGCAGCTAAGGAATCTACCTTAACTGCTTTTTTTACGCCCAAAACAGTGATTGACAGTGTATACAAGATAGTCCTAGATATGGGATTTAAACAGGGAAATATCTTAGAGCCTAGTATGGGTATTGGGCATTTTATCGGAAGCCTTCCGGAGCAAATGAGTCAGTCCAAGTTTTATGGAGTGGAGCTTGACCGTGTAAGTGGCCGTATTGGAAAGCTACTTTATCCTAATAGTGATATTCAGGTAAAGGGCTTTGAGGAAACAGGCTTTTCCAACAATTTCTTTGACCTTGTCATTGGAAATGTGCCTTTTGGGGATTTTAAGGTAAATGACAGAGCGTATAACCAAAATAACTTTTTGATTCATGATTATTTCTTTGCCAAGTCTATAGATAAGGTTAGAAATGGTGGTGTGATTGCCTTTATCACCTCTTCCGGCACAATGGATAAGAAAGATGAAAGTATCAGAAAGTATATCAATGCCAGGGCTGAGTTTTTAGGAGCGATAAGGCTTCCCAATGATACTTTTAAGGGTGTTGCCGGTACAGAAGTAACAAGTGATATTATTTTCTTAAAGAAGAGAGACAGTGTTCTGGAGCGAGATGACAGCTGGGTACATTTGGAAGAAGATGAAAAAGGACTTACTTACAATAAATACTTTGTGGATCACCCGGAAATGGTACTTGGCAAGATGGAAGAAGTCTCAGGGCGATTTGGAAAAACTCTCGCTTGTCTACTAAAGGAGAATGCTGATTTAAAAGAAATGCTGGAAAATGCCGGTAAGCAAATTTCTGCAAGTACAAGATACGAAGAGATCGAACTTCTTGATGATGAGATTAGCTCTATTCCGGCAACAGATGATGTGAAGAACTTTTCTTATACAATCATTAACAATGAGGTGTATTACAGGGAAAACTCTCTTTTCATCAAGAAAGAAATTTCGGATAAGAATAAAGAAAAGATCAAGGACTATCTCACATTAAAGGAAGCGTTAAAAGATGTTATTTACAAACAAAAGGAAGATTTTAGCGATGCAGAAATCAAGGCTTCTCAAGAAATTTTAAATGAAGTCTATGACAGGTTCTCTAAAAAGCATGGCTTTGTTAATACTCTTTCGAATACTAGAGCATTAAGGGAAGACAGTAACTTTCCATTGGTATCGTCTATTGAAATTCTTGACGAAGAGGAGAATTTTAAGGCAAAGGGAGATATTTTTTCGAAACGCACGATCAGTAAGGCAAAGGTAATAAATCATGTGGATACTTCTCTGGAAGCCTTGGTACTTTCTATCTCCCAAAAAGGCTACGTGGATTTTGACTATATGCAGGGGCTTACAGATAAGGATAGAAGTACCATTATTGCAGAGTTAAGGGGAGAGATATTCCTAAATATCCGTGAAGAAAACGTAAAGACCAATCAAAAGTTTTCTTTTAATCTTGAAGATGGAGACCTACCCTTTAGTTGTAGTGATGATAGGAACACCTTTAAGTATGCCTATGTAACAAAGGACGAATACCTGAGTGGGAATATTCGGGAAAAGATAGGGGTTATTGACAGCTATATTTTTCGAATCAGCCAGGCTAAAAGAATGTTATCCGATGATAAGGAAACAGAAAATGAGCTACTGGAAATGGAACTAAAACGCTTGGAATATCAAAAGGCAGAGCTCCAAAAAGTAATACCTAAAGAGCTTGAAGCCAGTGAAATTAACATTCGGCTAGGAGCAACATGGATTCCTGTAAAGGATATAGAACGCTTTATCTTTGAAACTTTAAAGACACCGGGCTATGCCAGGTGGAATATCCATGTGAAATTCTCCGGTCTTACCAGTGAATGGAATATTGAAGGAAAGAGTCAAGATAGAGGAAATGATTTAGCGGAAATGACCTACGGAACTTCCAGAGTGAGTGCCTATAAGCTTATTGAAGATTCTCTAAATCTAAAAGAAACCAAGGTATTTGACCAAATAGAAAATCCTGATGGCTCTAAAACTTCTGTACTAAATAAGAAAGAGACCATGCTTGCCGGGCAGAAACAGGAACTTCTCAAAGAAGAGTTTCAGAACTGGATATTTGCAGATCAGGAACGGAGAAACAGACTGGTAAAGACATATAATGAGAGATTCAATTCCATTCGGAATCGTGAATATGATGGCAGTAACCTAAGCTTTGAGGGCATGGGAGAAGGAATTGCACTTTATGAGCATCAGAAAAATGCCATCGCCAGAATTCTCTATGGAGGAAATTCGCTTCTTGCCCATGTGGTCGGTGCCGGGAAGACTTTTGAAATGGTAGCAAGCTCTATGGAAGCAAAAAGACTTGGAATGTGTACAAAATCCCTTTTTGTTGTACCGAATCATTTAACGGGGCAAATCGGGAGAGAGTTTATGCAGCTTTATCCTTCGGCGAACATTATGGTGGCAGATAAAAAAGATTTTGAGCCCAAAAACAGAAAACGCTTTATCGGAAAGATTGCAACAGGTGAGTACGATGCAGTCATTATCGGTCATAGCCAGTTTGAGAAAATCCCAATGAGTAAAGAGTATCAAGAGAAGCATATTCAAGACCAGATTGATGAGATAATCAATTATGTGGAGGAATATAAGCATGACAGAAATCAGAACTTTACCGTAAAGGAGTTGCAAAAGACAAGAAAAAAACTGGAAACAAGACTGGAAAAGTTAAATGACGATTTCAAGAAAGATGATGTCATTACCTTTGAAGAACTTGGTGTAGATAAACTAATCGTAGACGAAGCCCATAATTACAAAAACCTTTACCTTTACACGAAGATGAGGAATGTAGCAGGCATTGGACAGACGGAAGCATTTAAGTCTTCAGATATGTTCATGAAGTGTCGCTATATGGATGAAATGACCAATGGAAAGGGGATTGTCTTTGCTACGGGAACACCAGTAAGCAATTCCATGACGGAACTTTATACCATGCAGAGATATTTGCAGTATGAGGAATTAAAGAAAAATGGTTTGGAACATTTTGATTCCTGGGCTTCCACTTTTGGAGAGACTCAATCTGCCTTTGAATTATCGCCTGAAGGAACAGGCTATAGAGTAAAGACGAGATTTTCTAAATTTTATAATCTTCCTGAACTTATGAGTCTGTTTAAAGAAGTAGCAGATATCCAGACAGCTGATATGTTAAATCTTCCAGTCCCGGAAGCTCACTTTGAAGTTGTTAAGACCATGCCAAGTGATGAGCAGAAAGAAATTTTAAAAGGCTTATCGGAACGGGCAGATAAGGTGCGGAACAGAGCAGTAGAACCTGACGAAGACAATATGCTAAAAATCACAAATGATGGAAAAAAGCTTGCTTTAGATCAGCGTCTAATCAACCCATTATTGCCGGATAATCCGGACAGTAAGGTAAATGTGTGTGTGAAGAATGTATTTTCCATCTGGGATAAAACAAAAGAAGACAAGTCTACGCAACTAATCTTCTCCGATATGTCAACGCCAAAAGGAGATGATAGTTTCAATATCTATGATGATATACGGGAAAAGCTTGTGGGAATGGGCATTCCGAAAGAAGAGATTGCTTTTATCCATGAAGCCAATTCCGATAAGCAAAAGGATGAGATGTTTGCTAAGGTGAGAAATGGGGAAATCCGAATCTTAATGGGTTCTACACAAAAAATGGGAGCAGGTACAAATGTGCAAAAGAAACTCATTGCTCTACATGACTTAGACGTCCCTTGGAGACCTGCGGACCTGGAGCAAAGAGCAGGGAGAATTATTCGACAGGGAAATGAAAATAAGGACAAAGGTGGTGTATATATCTACCGCTATATTACGGAAAATACCTTTGATGCCTACCTTTGGCAAACTATTGAAAACAAGCAAAAGTTTATTTCCCAGATAATGACCAGTAAGACTCCGGTCAGAGTTGCAGAAGATGTAGACGAAAGTTCTTTGAACTATGCGGAAATCAAGGCTTTGGCTACAGGAAATCCAAAAATCAAGGAGAAAATGGACTTGGATAATGAAGTTACTAAGCTAAAAATGTTAGAAGCAAACTATAAGTCCAATCGTTATAGATTAGAGGACAAAGTGTCGAAAACTTATCCCGAAGAAATCTTAAGGATAGAAAAGCTCATTGAGGCAGTTAAGAGGGACATTTCCCTAGTAGAACTGCAAGGAGAAGGAGAGAACAGATTTACTTCCTTAACCATACATGGTGAAAAGATTATGGACAAAAAAGAAGCAGGAGAGAGACTGCTGGAAGCAATAAAGAATGTCAAAGTAAATGAAAGTAAGGTTATTGGCAAGTATCGAAATTTAGATTTGGAGGTGAGTTACAATATCTTTACGAATGAGCACGCTTTCAGTCTGAATGGGGCATCTAAAACCGTTGGGGAGCTTGGTGTGAGTGCAGATGGCAATATCACAAGATTAGATAATGCTATCGATAAATTACCCGAAAAGTTAAGTTACCTGGAGGAAAAGCTTGTAAGTACCAAAGAACAGCTACAAAATGCCCTGGAAGAACTTGAAAAGCCTTTTGAGAAGGCAGAAGAGTTAAAGATGAAAGTACTAAGACTTGCTGAACTGAATAAGCTTTTAGATATGGGAGAGGTCGAGGAACAAGAAAACACCAATCCTTTACTGGAAGATGTGAAAAAAGCAATTATTGACTTCTGCAACAGAGAGTATGAAGAAAAGCACAGTTATGATGAATTTGACACGCTGTATCCTGATTTAAAGCATATCGGGATTGCCTATACCAATACACCGGATGAAAGGCATGGGATTCAGTACGAACTGAATTTAGAGGATTACACATGGACACAGTACATTGATGATACGGTGGTAAAAACCGAGAGCTTTGATTATGAAAACAAGGGAGAAAATGAAGCTCTAAGGAATATGAAAAATGAGATTGAGCTATCCTCTTTTGAAGATTTAGTCTATGTGGACTCGGAAGATTTAAGGGCAGCAACGGGACTTGACATTGATGATGAGGGAAATTTCTATGATCCGCTTGCAAAAGACCTCGATAATGACAGTATCATCGATAGATATGACAATGATTTCAGGGATAGCGATTACTTTGAATCAACCTATGATGTGGAAGATAATCTTCATACAAAAGAGGAAACTTCTCAAAGAACGGAAGATAAACCGTCTATTTTAGGACA
>ERZ773180.403-NODE-403-length-26784-cov-9.364585_pt1 | contig 26784 bp, 21 predicted proteins | sample MGYA00511080_ERZ773180 | MGnify/ENA primary metagenome ERZ773180 (study PRJEB29015, sample SAMEA2738175) | human oral metagenome | biome: human oral; feature: human-associated habitat; material: saliva | place: China | collected 2178 ... | reverse complement strand
AACAGCGTGAAGCCTTGGATAGCGGTCGTACACTATATCTAAAGAATATGGTGGATAAACAAGGGCAACCTTTCAATGCGTACGTTCGTATGGACAAAGAACAGAATAGACCACGTTTTTACAAGTGGAATCCTGACAAGAAGCAGGAAACCGGCAAGGAAAAGGTGGTAGCTGTGGCAGAAGAACACAAGACACAGGTAGCCGTGAATAACCACGGTAAGACCAACGAAGCCACCAAGAACGTGAAAGAGCCCTTGAAAACGGGACAGACACAACCTACTGCCGAGCAGAAGCAAAAGAAGGACGAAAACAAGCAGAAGAAGTCCCGTGGACGTAAGATGTAACCCTTAATTCTATTATCGACTATGACAACTTGTATTATTGCCGAGAAACCCTCGGTAGCCAGAGATATTGCCCACATCGTAGGAGCAACGACCAAGCAAGACGGATATTTGGAAGGCTGCGGCCATGTCGTTACTTGGGCAATGGGACACCTCATCGCCCTTGCCATGCCTGAAACCTACGGTTTTTCCGCTTATAAGCGTGAAGACTTGCCTATCCGTCCCAATCCATTTCTGTTAGTGGTACGACAAGTACGTAAGGACAAGGAGTATGTATCAGACCCTGCAGCATTGAAGCAACTTAAAGTGATACACTCCTGCTTTGACAAGGCAGATCGTATCATTGTCGCCACCGATGCAGGGCGAGAGGGTGAGCTCATCTTTCGCTACATCTATCAATATCTTGATTGTAAAAAGACTTTCGAAAGACTTTGGATAAGTTCACTCACAGACAAGGCTATCCGTGAAGGACTTTCCAATCTCAAACCTGGAAACTGTTACGACAATCTCTATCATTCCGCCAAGGCAAGAAGCGAAGCCGACTGGTTGGTGGGTATCAATGCCAGCCGTGCATTGTCCATCGTCCGCAAAGGCGGCTATTCCTTGGGACGGGTACAAACCCCAGCTCTTGCTATGGTCTGCCGTCGGTACATAGAAAATCGTGATTTTTCTTCCGTCCCCTATTGGAAACTCTCCGTAGCAGCAGAGAAAGAGGGCGTATCGCTGAAAGCTGTGAGCAGTAGTGCATTTGACAATGAAGCCGATGCACAGTCCGCTCTCGCCATGCTTCGCGAACAGAGCCGGCTTACCGTGACTTCGGTCGCAAAAAAGGTGGGACATACGTCGCCACCCCTCTTGTTCGACCTTACCTCCCTACAGAAGGAAGCCAACCGAAAGCACGGCTTTTCAGCAGATAAGACCCTCTCAATCGCACAAAGCCTCTATGAGAAGAAAATCACGACCTATCCCCGCACCGGCAGTCGATACATCAGTGAAGACGTTTTCGAGGAAGTACCCACTTTACTTGGCAAGATAGGCACTGCACTTCCGACACCACTTAACCGCCACTCGGTGGACAACGGCAAGGTAACTGATCACCACGCCATTATCCCTACGGGTGAAACAACATCGGGACTATCGACAGATGAAACGACCATCTACCAAATGGTAGTCCATCGTTTCATCGAAGCCTTTTCTCCCGATTCAGAGGAGGAGAGGATGCAGGCGGAACTGACAGACGGTACAAACACCTACATTTGGAAGGCGTGCCGAAGTATCTCCTTGGGCTGGAAAGCCGTGCAGCATAGTACTGGCACGAACGATGAAAAAGGCAAAGAGGAAGAAGAACAGACTTTATCCGTATTGCCCAATCTAATAGAAAACGAGGTGTTACCACTGCTTTCTTCAGAAATTACCGAGCACAAGACCAAGCCCAAACCGCTCTATACAGAAGCGACTTTGCTTTCTGCTATGGAAAACGCAGGGAAAGAGGTCGCAGATGCAGAAAGTAAAAGAGCAATGGCAGAGTGCGGCATCGGTACACCAGCCACTCGTGCCAATATCATCGAGACATTGATTCTGCGAGACTATATCCGAAGAGAAAAGAAAACGGTAGTCCCGACAGAGAAAGGCTTGGCAGTCTATGAGATTGTCAAGGATAAACGAATTGCCAATGCAGAGATGACAGGCTCGTGGGAACTGACCCTTGCCGCCATCGAGGCTGGACAAATGCCACCCGAGAAGTTCGCACAAGGCATCAACTCCTATGTGGAGACGATTTGCGAGGAACTCCTTGCCCTTGCTCCACAGGTACAAAAGTCCTATCCCACCTACCACTGCCCCAAATGCAGCAATGAGAGTGTGGGCATCTATGCCAAAATTGCGAAATGCAGGCACGAGGGCTGCGACTTTCACATCTTCCGTGAAATCTGCGGCACGTTCCTTTCCGAGGACAATATCCGTGATTTGATAACTACCGGGCGAACGCCTATCCTCAAAGGCTTGACGAGCAAGGCAGGCAAGAAGTTCAACGCACGTCTTGTTTTGGGCGAAGACCACACCACCGCCTTTGAGTTTGAAGGAAAGAAAGGAAAAGCACGAGGGAGATAGTTACCACAGACTCAGAGATAAAACAAATTAGTTGGGAGATAGGAAAAATTATCTTCCGACTAATTTTTCCTCTCCATCTTAAACAGAAAAATTATGGCATACAATAAGAAAGCAGTCTTGGAGGGCAATACGGAAGCCATCCGTGTAATCCTCCGATTAGAAAAAGAACGACGTGAAGCCACCGAAGCCGAGAAAGTCCTGCTCAGAGGTTATCAAGGTTTCGGTGGTCTGAAATGCGTGTTGAACCGTTGTGATAATCCCGATGACCTCCGCTATTGGAGCGCATCGGAGCAAAACCTGTTCGCGCCTACCCAAAGGCTCAAACAGATGATTTACCGTGATGCCGTCGATGCCAGCACCGCCAAACGCTATTGGGAGAGTATCAAGGCAAGCGTACTGACCTCCTTCTATACCGACACCCGTATCGTCTCCGCCATTGCCGAAGCCCTTAGTGCTGCCGACGTGCAAGTAAGAAGGTGCTTAGACCCTTCAGCAGGTATGGGAGCCTTTACCGAAACCTTTGCCAAAAGTGCCGGTATGGTCGATGCGATGGAGAAAGACCTACTGACGGCGCGCATCACACAAGCCCTTCATCCTTACGGCAAGGATAATATCTTTGTTCGGCAAGAACCCTTTGAAGCCATCGGAGAACTGGAAGAAAAGGACAAGTACGACCTGATTACCAGCAACATCCCCTTTGGCGACTTTATGGTTTATGACCGTAGTTATAGCAAGGGAGAGAATATCCTTAAACGGGAATCCACCAGAACCATTCACAATTATTTCTTTGTAAAAGGGCTGGACACTATCAAGGAGGGCGGACTTCTTGCATTTATTACCTCGCAGGGTGTATTGGACAGCCCCAAGAATGAAGCCATCCGCCGTTACCTCTTGCAGAATAGCCGTCTTATCTCCGCCATCCGCCTACCTTCGGGTATGTTCTCCGAGAATGCAGGTACGGATGTGGGCAGCGACCTGATTGTCCTGCAAAAACAATCGGGCAAGGAAATTGGTGAGGGCATCGAACAGCAGTTTGTACAAACCGCCTCTGTTCCCAAAGGCGACGGCTTTTCTATTGCGTTTAACCATAACTCCCTCTTTGAGGGCGAATGGAAGGACATTTCCCACCGCACGATTGCCACAGAGCGCACGATGGGTACAGACCCTTATGGTAAGCCCGCTTGGGAATATACGTTTGACGGCAGTATCGAGGATATGGCTGACAGTCTGTGTACACAACTATCCTTGGAAGTGGAGCAGCGTTTCGACCGCAAGCTCTACGAAACCGGCATACCCATGACCGAGGAGGAATGGCAGGTACACGTGGACAAGATGGTGCAGAAAGTGCAAGGAGGTCTAAAAACAGAACAACCACCTCTGTTACAAGAATCCAAGGATAAGGAGGAAAAGAAAGAGGATAAGGAAGATGAAAAAGAAGAAGAAAATGCTTACAATTTGATGCCCGACAGCACTAAGAAGCAACTTCCCAAACTCTATGCAACAGAAAAGCAACTCATCGGCGACCGCACAGCATACGCTCGCTACTTTTTCCCTATGGGAGCCTATACCGCCTATATGCTGGAATACGACCCCAAGGAACGCATCGGCTTCGGAGCCGTTACGATGGGCTATGGTTGGGAACTTGGGTATATGTCCCTCAAAGAAATGGAGGAAGTCAAGATACACGGATTGGGTATAGAACGGGACTTATACTTCAAACCCACTAAATTGCACGAGATAGCAGAACTGGAAGAGATTGTCAGAGGACAATACACTAAAGAACCCATCATTGAGGAAATCAAGGATGAAAGCCGTCAGGAAGTGCAGAAACCTGTACAGGAAGACAATCAACCACAAGCAATGGTAGAACAAGTCGAGGAGGTTTTGAAAGTCGAAGAAGCTGCGCCAGTTTTACATACAGAGCCTGAAACCGAACCAGCCCCAGAAGGTGTCCCCGTAATTACCCTTCAAAGACAATACGAACAAGAAAGCCGTGAAATTCGCACAGACGTGGAAGCCCCACGCGAGATGAACGGTCAGACGGTATTCTTTGATGAAGACCATCATCCGATTATGGATAGCACCATAGAGACAGAAGCCATGGAACAGTTCTTGTTTGCCCCAGAGGAATATAGTCTTTGGACACAAGATGTAGCCCGTGTAAATAATGAAATCAAAGAGGCTGCTCAACAAAAGAAGGTCAGCGATAACCAACCACTTTCTGCGAGCAGGCAACCCAAGCCGGCAAGAAGCACGCCAAGCAGTTCCCGCAGAAGCAAGAAAACTGCATCTGCTCCCGTCAGAGAGCCCTCGCTCTTTGACTTTATGGAGGAAGCCGAACCTCGCAAGCCACAGCCCATAGCAGAGGTTAAGAAAGAGTTTGATGCTTCACCGCGTCCGTTCCTTTCTTCTCCCGACTCACATTTGCGTGACGGCTCGATAGTCGTACAGAATGGGCAGGTAGGTTTCCTGTCTGACTTGAAACGACATCCTACCTTCAACCCGATGGACTTACCCTTTGCTCAGCTCTCACGGCTGAAAGCATATATTGAGATTAGGGAGAGTTATCACCGACTCTATGATTATGAGGCGAACAACCAAGCGGAGGACAAGGAAGAGCGTGAGAAACTCAATCGGCTTTATGACGGCTATGTAGGTCGTTGGGGGTACTTCAACCAGAAGACAAACACCGATGTCATCAAGATGGATGCCACCGGAGTGGAAATGCTGTTCTTGGAACGCTCCGAGAACGGCAAGTACATCAAGGCGGACATCTTCGACCACCCGACGGCTTTTTCCACCTCCGAACTGTCCATAGCTTCAGACCCGATGGAGGCATTGGGCGCATCACTCAACAAATACGGCACGGTGGAGCTTGACTATATGAGTTCTTTGCTTCCCGATATGGAAGAGAGCGATATGCTTTCTGCTTTGGAAGGACGCATCTTCTACAATCCCGAAGAGGACAGCTATGAGGTAGCCGACAAGTTTATTTCTGGCAATGTGATTGAAAAGGCGGAGCGTATCGAGTCGTGGCTCTTGGATCATCCGGAGCATGAGGAAGCGAAACAGAGTCTGACTGCCCTGCGTGCCGCCACTCCCACGCCCATTCCCTTTGCTGATTTGGATTTCAACCTCGGTGAACGCTGGATACCCGCGAAAGTCTATGGCAAGTTCGCCTCGGAGTTCTTCGAGACGGACATCAGGGTGAGTTATCATTCTAATATGGACGAGTATGCCATTGGCTGCGACCAAAAGAACGGTAATATCTGGCACAAATATGCTGTACAAGGTGAGTTTAGACGCTATGACGGACTCAATTTATTGAAGCACGCACTTCACAATACCATTCCTGACATTAACAAAAGCAAGACCATACTTGATGCGGAGGGTAATGAGAAGACGATTAAGGTTCGTGACGGTCATGCCATACAGATGGCAAATGCCAAGATTGAGGAAATCAGACAAGGCTTTGTAGATTGGCTCGGACGGACACCCGACACGTTCAAGGAGCAGCTCTCTGACCGTTACAACCGCCTTTTTAACTGCTTTGTGCGTCCCAACTTCGACGGTACGCATCAGTCGTTTCCCGACCTCGACCTTAAAAGATTGGGCATACAAGACCTTTATAAGAGTCAGAAAGATGCCGTGTGGATGCTGAAGACCAATGGAGGTGGTATCTGCGACCACGAGGTCGGTGCAGGTAAGACGCTTATCATGTGTACAGCAGCCTACGAGATGAAGCGGTTGGGATTGGCTAACAAACCGATGATTATTGGACTCAAAGCAAATGTATTCGATATTGCCGACACTTTTCGCAAGGCTTATCCCAATGCCAAGATACTCTATCCGGGAAAGAATGACTTCAGCAAGCAGAATCGCCAACGCATCTTCAATGACATCAAGAATAATGATTGGGACTGCATTATCCTCACGCATGAGCAGTTCGGCATGATACCGCAAGCATTGGAGATACAAGAAGCGATTTTGCAGAAAGAAAAAGATTCTGTAGAAGAAAATCTTGAAGTGCTCCGTATGCAGGGAGCGGACATCTCCCGTGCCATGCTCAAAGGCTTAGAAAAACGTAAGCAGACCTTGGAAGCCAAGTTACAGGACATTCAAGACAGCATTGCCGAGCGCAAGGACGATGCCGTGGACTTTAAGATGATGGGTATTGACCACCTTTTTGTAGATGAAAGCCACCAATTCAAGAACCTGATGTTCAATACTCGCCACGACAGAGTGTCGGGCTTGGGCAATCCGGATGGCTCACAGCGTGCGCTCAATATGCTCTTTGCCATTCGCACCATACAGGAGCGGTCAGGCAAGGACTTGGGAGCAACTTTTCTTTCGGGAACTACTATCAGTAATTCGCTAACAGAATTATATTTGCTCTTCAAATACTTGCGCCCGCAAGCCTTGGAGAAGCAGGGCATTAACAGTTTCGACGCATGGGCTGCGGTCTTTGCCAAGAAGTCCACTGACTATGAGTTTTCCATCACCAATGAGATTATTCAGAAGGAACGCTTCAGAACCTTTATTAAAGTGCCTGAACTTGCCTCGTTCTATGCGGAGATTTGCGATTTCCGCACAGCAAAGGATATAGGCATCGATCGTCCCGAAAAAAACGAGATACTCCATAACATTCCGCCGACACCTGAACAGGAGGAGTTTATCGGCAAGTTGATGGAGTTTGCCAAAAACGGTGATGCCACGCTTTTGGGGCGTGCGCCGTTGAGCGAGAGTGAGGAAAAGGCAAAGATGCTGATTGCAACTGATTACGCCCGCAAAATGAGCCTGGATCTACGCATGATAGACGAAAACGGGTACTCGGATCATATTGACAACAAGGCAAGCCATTGTGCAAAGCTACTTAATGACTACTATCAGAAGTATGATGCACAGAAGGGTACGCAGTTTGTGTTCTCTGACTTGGGTACTTACAAGCCCGGCGGAGACTTTAATATCTATTCTGAGGTGAAGCGTAAATTGGTAGAAGATTATCATATCCCGTCTTACGAGATACGCTTTATTCAGGAGTGCAAGAACGAGAAAGCCAAAAAAGCGATGGTAGAAGCGATGAATCGTGGAGACATCCGCATCATTTTCGGTTCTACTTCTATGCTTGGAACGGGTGTCAACGCCCAGCAGCGTGCGGTGGCGGTGCATCAACTTGATACACCCTGGCGACCCTCAGATTTGGAGCAGCGAAATGGTCGGGCAATTCGTAAAGGTAATATGGTTGCCAAAGAATTTGCTGACAACAAGGTCGATGTGATTATCTATGCCGTGGAGCGGTCGTTGGACAGTTATAAGTTCAACCTACTACATAACAAGCAATTGTTTATCAATCAGTTGAAGACCAACACGCTCGGTAGTCGTACCATTGACGAGGGATCGATGGACGAGGATAGCGGTATGAACTTTTCAGAGTATGTTGCCGTGCTATCTGGTAATACGGACTTGTTAGAGAAAGCCAAACTCGACAAGAAGATTGCCACGCTGGAATCAGAGCGTAAGAATTTCCTCCGTGAGCGTGATGCCGCAACGGGCAAGTTGGCGGAGATTGACAGCTCCGTGTCTTTCCATTCAGACAAGATCAAGGAAGCCAAGGCAGACTTGGCGTGCTTTGAGAAGCGTGTGGAGCGTGACAAAGAAGGTAATCCTATCAATAAACTTGTCATTAAAGGTGTGGAGGACAGTACCGACATAAAGGTCATCGCCGCCCGTCTGCATGAGATAGAGGAAAAGGCTCGTACCAAGAGCGAGTACAACAAGATTGGCGAGGTTTACGGCTTTTCCATCATGGTCAAGACGGAGAGCAGTTCAAAGGATCTGTTTGATTGCTCGATAAACCGCTTCTTTGTCAAGGGACAGGAGAGCATCTACTATACTTATAATAACGGTAAGTTAGCGGCAGACCCGAAACTTGCCTGCGAGAACTTCGTAAATGCCTTGGAGCGTATCCCTAAGGTGATAGAGTCGCATGAGAAGGAAATGGCAAAGGTCGTGACCAACAAAGACGTTTACACCAACATTGCCAACAGTTCTTGGAAGAAAGAGGACGAGCTTCGCTCACTCAAAGGTGAGGCAGCAGAACTTGACAGAAAAATTGCACTTACATTGAACGAACCAAATGAAGAAAATGAAAAATCAAACGAAAATGACCAACCCGAGTATTTAAGACAAAATAGTAGTAATAGCCCAAATACTAAAAAGGAAGAGGAGGGGGTAATTTATTCAAGTTCTATGAATAATAGAAACAAACAAGAAGAAAGTAAGGGATATATTGTAAAATCCAGACTGAGATAAATAGCGATGGTGTATCATAATTGATACACCATCGTATTATATTATTTCCACAAAGAGTATTCTCTCCATTTTTCAGGAAAGCCCATATCTTTCAAAACTACCAATTTGGGAGATTTGTCCAATAGGGTGAGCAAACTCTTTCTAAATGAGCTATCAGGACTGATTATTTGCTGCAAATACAAAATTACAGATAAGTAGGCAAACAACTTATTGTCCCTTATCGTTGCAGCTTCTTGCTTTGACAAGAAAGGATAATTCGTTCTATAAGGAAACTTCAAGGCTATTGTAAAGCGGCGATTCCATACACGACTATGATGGGCACAAGTATTGCGTAAAGACGATAAACCGTGCATCCAATTCTTCAAAATATCGACATTGTATAGTCCCAAATCTCTGCAGATTGTTTTACTAGAAGGATTATTCTTGTCCAAAGCAAAAAACAACTTACTCAATGTTCCCATAGAAACAACCTCTAAGGTCATCCACGCTGGCGGAAAAGCAGGTTCGCTATACTTTTGATAATAATGAGCTATAAATTCCTCATTACTTCGCTTGACCTCTTTCATTAAATCCCCTACAACAGGTTTATCATCTATAATCTCGTTGCGTGTCAATGCGATAAACTTATCGTGCTGAAAGTATAACTTATGATTGAGAAACCAAAAGGCGTCATTTTCATCAACGGAATAAGTTAAGGCGATTCTTGTTCTTAATGCCACCTCGATTTTTTCAATGGCATTGAAGATTAAAGAGCGTAAACGCCTATCAAAACAATAAAGGTCTATCACATCTTGAAAAGAAATGTCCTTTCTCAGAAATTCGTGATTAGCACCTTCCCCGTTATTTTGAAAAGGGTATGTGTATGCTCGTAATCTATAATAACTTATATTATAAAGATATTGGGACGCAAGTTTTTCGTCTCCAATATTAAGTCCTCGATCGCATAACTTTTTAACCTGCTCAGATGTGTCTATGGGCTTCTTTTCGTACCTCATAACCGTATATAAACTCGAAGACCTCCCCGGGTGCGCTGTTCTGATGAGAAGCGTGGGAGGTCATATTGACTGCAAAGTTACTACTTTTTTTTGAATGCGCAAGGAAAATGCCGAAAAAATCATTGCAAGCGATGAATTTTCCATTAAAAGTAGCATCAAATGTAGAAATTACAAATATTTTTTGTCTGCAACCCTATCTTTATCGGTTCAATAGTTTCAAACAATATATGGTAAATTCCTTATCAAAGAAATAAGCGAGTACTGTTATCTTTATGAGCGGTAAATCCGCAACTAACTTTTTACTTGTAAAGGTAATTATTTTGTTGTGTAAACACTTGCATTTACACAACAAAAATAATCTAATCAGGAAATCAATTACCAGCCATCTCGCTTCCGTACCATTTCATCTATCTCTTCCCGAAGGAAAAGCAATCGACCGTTAGCCTTGAGAAAGGGGATTTTCCCTGCCCAAACCCAGTTATAGATGGTCTTCTGCTCCACTTTGAGTATCTTGGAAACGTCGATGATGTCCAAGTATTCGGGTTTCAATGGAGGGTGAATGGTCGTATCGACAGATTGCTCTTGCAAAAACAGCAGATGGTCAAGTTTACTCTCAACAGTCATCAGCTTGTCAAACAAGCGTTTCTGCCATGTATCTTCGGTTCTTTGGTCTATGTATGACATAATTCTCCTTTTTGATAGTTACCACTTGTGTCTTGCGACAAGATACGCTGCTCTTTCATATAGGCAATGTACTTCTTTGCCGTTCGATCCTTGATTTCCATTTCACGCATCAACACATCGCACAACTCTTGATATGATAGCTTTAGTTTGGCACGGAATGCAGACTTTACAACAGCCAACAGTTCATCGGTCTTGCGTTTTTCCTTATCCTCTTTCGACTTTTCTCCACGATAAACGTGCATATCGGCTTCCTTGTCCCATCCAAAAAGCATTATCGGCACATCTAGCGGGCTTCCATCACGCACTTTCAATGCCTTGACGACCGAGTATTCGGGATTGTCATCTTTCTCGATGGAGAGAATGCCCGCAGCCTTGCGTTGCAGTTCAGACCCTATATGTCCTCTGAGTTTGATACCGTTGGGTACAAAATGGAGTACGCAAATGATACAAGTATTGTAAATTCCTGCCAATCGATAGAGTTCGTCCACGATGGCTATACTCTCTGTTTCGTCGTTGGCGGAGCGTATCAGGTCTGCTATACCGTCAATGACCACAAGATGAATTCCACTGTGTTTGTGATGAAACAAGTCCATACTCTCACGAATGATTTTCAGTCTGTCCTTGCGTGATAGCGATGCTAGATAGAGGGAATGATAAAACTCTGGCACGGACTTGATACCAGCCCTGCGAAGTGTCTTCTCCAAGTTCTTATAGAGTTGTGCCTCCGATTGCTCTGTATCGTAGTGAAGTACAGCCAATCCTTTGGGGTTGGCAGTTACTTCCAATCCCAAGGTTTGCTCTGCCTTTAATCGTTCTCTCCCAAGAGTGCCAGCAAGGATGGCGGCAATGTAGTTGCTTTTGCCTGTTCCTTCTCCACCTGTGATACAAAACAGATTGTCCTGCGTTCCAAGCGGAACACCATTTACTGCCACCACCGACTTTGAAGCGTCTGGCGGATTATCGTAGTCTATCTCACAAGATTGCAATATCATCATCGTCTGTGCATACATATTGGTGAACATATCATTAAGAAGCACTTTCAAGTCCTTTGCTTCATTGCCCAAGGCAAAGAAGTCCGATATATCCTTCTCCGACTTACCCCCTTGCAATGGTAAGGTTAGACTCAATACCTTGTATTGAGCAAATGCATCTGTCTGCCGTTTAGCTTCCCTTACACCTGTCTCGTCCGTATCGTACAATATAATAATGTGTTGAAAGCGAAGCTGCAATCCTTCGATGATATTCTCAGGAATCTGTGCCGTCTCACTGTTGAAACAGATGGCGTTGAAACCATGAGCCGAAAGTGAAAGCACGTCTTTCTCCCCACCTGTGATGAAAACAACATCCCCTTTGCTGGGCAGCTGCTGGAAGCCAAAGACATAGTCGTTCACTTTCTCACCCCCATAAAGAAAGCGCAGCTTACTCTTAGGGCGATAGACTTTTACAAACTTCCCCATGCTATATCCAAACATAGGCTCATCATGTGTAGAACCAAGAGTAAACGGCTTTCCCTGATTGGAGACAGACTCATAGCGAGCAAGCGACTTTACATGAAAACGTTGCAGAGTCTTAGCATCAATGCCGTATTGCTCCCAATAGTCTAGTTCTTTGACATTGAAAGATTGCTCAATTAGCTTGTACCATTTTTTACCTTCCATCTTCTTGAGCTGGTTAGGTGGTTGTACTAAGGGTGGTTTGCAAGGCTTCATCATCATTGTGTGGGGATTACTATGTTCTTTCCTTTCAATGCAAATATTCAGCTGCAAGTCCCGATTTATGGTTTCAAGCACCTTAACAAAGTCTTTCCTCACGTCCAGTCCGAGCATTGTGGCTGCAAACCAAAAGCAGTCGCCGGAGTAGGCATCGTTGCCAAAGTCCTTCATTCGGTAGCAGCCGGACTTGTTGTCGAGATAGATATTGCACGATGCACGCCTGTCGTCATACATAGGATTTCGGAAATTGCGCTTTGGCACAAAGTCGATAGGCATATAGAAGCAGAACACATCCAGTCCTTTGTTGGTTCGGCTCAGTATTTCTTCTTTGATGTTCATAGCTCCTCAAATAAAGTTTGACCATCACCCATATATCCTTTAAGGACACCATCCTTGTAGGCGTTGAGCCGTTGTAGGGCTTCCACTCGTCTGAAACCCTTGAAGGAGGCACGTCCGCTCTTGATGGCGACGTAAAGTCCCTTGAACGGATAGGTAACGTGGTTGCATGATATATACCTGAACGGGATTGCGTTGGTGTCCCTCCATCGGGCAAGGGATGCCCGCGAAATGCCCAAGAGTCTGATGACGTCGGAGGAACTGAGTTCCATCTTATCCTCCAAAACGGAATAATCGCGTCTCATTTCCACGATAAAGCCGGCTATCCGCTCCATGTCGTTCCTTAGTGAGCGTAACTCTGCAATTACCGTCTTTTGTAAATTGTCTTCTTCTGTCATATGCCACTTCTCTTTTCAGTTTAGGATTGAATAGTTGCTCTCCGTGGATTATCATCCGTCTGGAAATTCAGAGTCCTTCCCCAATTGGTGCAATAACTGCATAAGATGCTGCTTAAATCTTCTACTGTCCAGCTTGCACAGCCGATTGAGAATGACGATGAGATCTTCCTGCTCCATTGTGGAGAAGCGAAGGCTTTTATGGGGCGTGGTTGCTATCATGGACTCAATCATACCCTTGGGGAGATGTATCAAGAGCACGTCCATATCGAAGGCTGCCGCACATCTTGCATAAGTGTTGATACGAAGGTCGGTCTGCATCTTGCAGTGTTTCATAAAGTTGGAATATTCCATATTGGCATAGCCTGCCCTTAGCTTGCAGTTTTTGCTGGCGGAGAGCATGATTTCAAGTGTCGGAAGTACAACGTAGAATTTTGCATTACTTCCGGAGTTTTGTTTCTTTGTATTCATATGTATCCGTCTTTTTGTTAGAAATAATGCTGCAAAGTTCTTAACAAATAGGGCTTTAGAAAGAATATTAAATTGCCAATATTGGCATTATATTGCCATTTTGCATTTTTAACATTATGCGTTATTTGTTGCCGTGTTGCCCAATACGTAGGCGAAAATATTGAGCCTGCCATATCAATCACACCTTTGGGACTGTCAGTGCATGGTGCAAGGTCTATCTATATATATAGACTTGCACCATGCACTGAAAATTGTAGCCAAAAGATTTCTAAAACATTTTCCCACAATAATTTGGAGGATGTTCTACTTTTTTGTACTTTTGAACCCAAGAAATGCAAGTGCGCATTTCGGGTAGCAGTATCTGCGTGTACTCTCAAAATACTCTGTTGTGGCTACAATATGGCTACAATTAAAAAGGATAAAAAAATAAAAGACTATGATACAAGGAGTTGCAGCGAAATGGTCATTTTCCTCTCTCTCCGCAAACAAGGGTGTAAGTCAACGAATTACGTGATTTACACCCTTTATTACACCCGAGAATTAAGCTAGCTTAGATGATATAAAAACGAGCCATTGGTCAACCTCTTATGAGGAACACCAATGGCTCATATATGTGGAGATGACTTCCAGACTTGCAAAGCTCTAAGACTTACTCACCGATACTCTTGCAGAATGCATCATATTGCTCTCTATCTTTCCTTTTGATTGTGTCAAGAATATACTGAGCACATTTCTTTATATCTGCATTATCAGAGATTGACATCCCTCGTTCTATGAGTCCACCTAAATGCGACAGTTCGTTGTCGATACGATCGATTGTTGTGGCTGCACAGTTATCCGAGAAGAAACGCTTCATCTTGTTATGAAGTGAGTCTGCATCATTATCGGGATACTTGTAGTAAAGATATGCCTCTAAGAATTTACGAGCATTATTCCCAAAATTATAGAATAGCTCATAGTTATCTGTGCTTGCCTGACTACACTTGTAGATTTGATGAAACAGATAGTTGAACTCTGTCACATGCTCTTTCATATACTTCGGCATAACACTGATAGACGACGAATTACCCTGCCGTTCCAATAAGAAGCGCTGCATTTGAATATCCCTTTGCTTTATATCGCCTTTCTTATCTAGATAGGGTATAGTCAGCCCCTTTATATGGAGTCGTTTGAGATACCTCAAGAAATCGAGATTGTGGGTAGATATAAAGAGCTGTGTCCACTGGTGCTTAACCACTATTTGCTGGTCTATCAGCGAGAAAATAAAGAACACATGATTAGCATCCAAACTCGATATAGGATCATCAATCCAAATCATTGGCTTCTCTGAAGCGGTATCAACATCTTCTAGCTTTGCGACAAAGTAGGCAAAAGCTACAAGATTACGCTCTCCTTCACTCAAATTATAAGCCTTTTTATCCCCTCGGAACACATCAAAGTAGACACCTTCCTCATTCTTTTTTTTGATTGCTCGAAGTTCTATAAATCGATGACCAAAGTAATTCTGTAGAATAGCGTTGACCCTTCTCGCTCCTTCCTCTTCATTCTGGCGAAGCCTTTCCTTGGCTTTAATCTCTTCCTCTTTGGAGCGAACTGCCTCTTCCTTTTCTCTTTTTGCTCTTTCTTTCTTTTCGAGTTCAGCCTCTTTCTCTGATATAGCCTTGACTTGGTCGTCATAGCCTATATCTTCCTTAAAGCGAGCGACCTCAGACAAGCGCAAAGCAGTCTGGGCTTTGGTGTGCTTCTCCTTAAGCTTATCACCACACTCAGTTGCATCTTTCTCAAGCGTCTCAACCCAGGCATATATCTCATCCAGTCTAGCAAGATCAAATGTATGCTCTTCATAAGTAGGGGTAGCATAAAGGTTCTCCTGCTTTCTCTTCACCTGCAGTAGGATATCCTCCAGAACAGAGAGGACTTCCCTTCGACGTTCCTCCATCTCTTTATTAATCCTCTCCACCTCTGGTTTAAAGTGCAGATAGTAGTTCTCAGGTAAGATCTTGTAAAGTTCTTGTATAACTCGTTTCTGTTCTTCTAGCCAAGTAACCGCCTTCTCTACCTTATCTTTCAAGCTCTTTGTAGCTTCGTCATAGTGACGCTCTAGCTCAGCCCAGCGATTTTCCGTGATTTCTCCACCACAGAATAGACAGGTCTTTTTGCCCTTATGAAGTTCGCACCCAGTCTCTACCCATTTGTTTGCTATTGCATTGTGAACCAATTCTTCAATCTTTCCAGATGGCATTATTGGTTGCTCCACAATATCCTTGACTCTCTGATTTATATCCTCAAAGTTTGGAAGGGAACATTTTGACACGTGCGGGATTTGCTTTGCCTCTTCTTTTAAGGAAGCCTTCAGTGTATCTATTTCCTCATCTGACAATCGATTGGTTTGAGTAACCCGCTCTAGTTCTTTTCTTAGCTTGGATATATTGTAGTTCTGATCACCATAAATTTGAGGTTGATTCCTGATTCCGGATCCTTTAGCCGTAGCTTTCGTAGTAAGCTGTTGCTCAAGGTTATGCTGAGACTTTTTGAAATCATTCTCGGCTTCTTGATAGTTCTTGATAGCATTCTTCCTCTCCAAATAGAGTCCGGTTTCACTCCCCTCGTTTGCTGTTCCTAACAGGGTCTTTAGCTCTTGGATTTCCGACTCAATCTGGGCATTACCTCCCAATACCGCAAAAGGTGTCACACCCTCATCAGGATTGCCTATAAAGAGAAGATTCTCCTTCACAAAGTCTTCATTGAAGACACGAACTGGGCATGGGAAGCTTTCTATAGATTGCTTGTCTATAGTATTTCCATCCCTTAACTCTAACTTAAATGAGCTACTCTCGTACTTTTCGAGTCCCCCTTTTAACTCGAAGGAACGAAAAATCCGAGAAAGAGTGGTCTTCCCCGAATAGTTGCGCCCAAAGAAGATGTTTATATCTGCCAGGAGCATTGTTTTCCCTTGACTGTCTATAACATGCTTGTTCCATTCAAAATCTTTAAAGACAGCAAAGTCTTTAATTTCAAGTATTTTCTTAATCATACTTCTATCCGTTTTAGATATTCACTGAGGACTTCATACTCCATCACACGCATCGTTTGCTCCATATAGACATAGTCGAGGGTACCATCTACTTGCGAGGGGAGCATAATGATTTGTCGCTTCATACGCTGAGCACTGAATTTATAGCCGTAGGCATATTTACTGCGTTGCTGAGCAATGACGGTAGAGAGATAAAGGAGAGTGTACTTATTGTTGGCGTTTTCGTTTTTCCAGCGTACACGTTTCACATCGTCAGAAAAGAGGGCTTCGTAGGGATGATAGAACGAAAAGCCAACACTACCGTTGTAATTCACGCCTAAAACCTCTTTGTCAATGCTAGCATTAGTATTCTCTATAAACTCTGTAATGCCATTGCACGCTTCAGAAGCTCCAACAAAAGGGCGGCTACCTGTAATCATATCAGCCTTGGTAAGCCTAACCCCATTAGCAATACATAGAATATCTTCCATAAAGAAAGGTCTCATTTTACCCTCCTTTTTTTATTAATATTTATTTACTTTTCTTGAAGCTAAAGTGGAGCAATGCTTTGCTAAGCGTATCTTGTTCTATCTTCTTCATAAAGGCAGACATAAACTCCCAGTCAGGTGTGCCATCTGATTGAACAGGGAGAAGAACGACCTGTTCTCTCAGTCGACTAGAGTTAATCGTATAAGAGTAGGAGTACTTACCTTTATGTTGCGCTAAACTAACAGCGATAAATTGCAATGTGTATAAATCACGAGCAATACTCTCCTTTGGAATCAATATATTGACTTTTGTGCCAGTGAAAAAAGGATACACTTGAACAAATGGTTGCGCTGTTTCATTACCAATAGTAATTACTGGATATACATCCGTTAGCATGGAATCGTCTTCATCTATGAATCCATCTAAACCATTATCACTCTCCTTTCTTGTAATATAAGCGACTTGACCAACTCGATTAACTTTATTACCATCAAGGCTCTTCCCTATTCTAGTACTAAATAGATCTCCAATTTTAAACTTTTTCCACTCTCTGTCAGTCAGTTTTAGCTTCTTACTCATCGCCTACCGTATTTTCAAAGAGATAGCCTCTTTCGTGGGTAATCATATTAAACTGAAAGGTGAGATAGTCCGCCATTGTCTTTTGGAAGTCCTCCTCACTGGGGATTTCATCATTGAAGTAATAGAATGAATGGAGCCATTCATCCTCTGGTTCAATTGTAGTTTCCACGCAGAATTTACTTTCTGCTTCTATTTTTCCATACCATACATCAAGAAGGTGTTGTTTACGGTCTTTGGCAGTGCCATTATCCACTAACCCCACGTGCTTAGCTACAATGAAACCATCGTCCTCAAAGTTGATGAACTTGCACTTCTTCTGCTTGGGATGAGGAACACCAGTGGTAAATACAGCTATACAAGGATTCGTTCCTACACCGTAGAAGGTATTGGTATTGAGTGTTATCACCCCTTCGAGTGTGTGATGTTTGAGGATATTACGCTTAATGGTCTTCTCTATGGTAGTCTTACCAGTAACAGAAGACTGCGGTATAATGACAATTGCCCTTGCATCCTCGCTTAGGGAGTCAAGCAAATGTTCAGTAAAAGCGATTTCGTACTTATCAGGATAGTCTTTACTCCCTTGTGAATAGGGAGGATTCATCATTCCGACTGCGCAGTGCATCTCTTTTTGAAGCTTACTCGCAGGCTCAGCTAGGAAATCAAAGTTGTGCAAATTGCTTTTGCCATCACCACGCAAAATCATATTGGTAGTGGCAATGGTAAACATATAGTCTTGCAGTTCAATACCCATCAATTGTTCTTTGCGGATAGAACGTTGTAGGTCTAAGTCATCCGTCTGTTGCAGCATTGCGTGCATAGCTGCAATGAGAAAGCCCCCTGTTCCACAGCAAGGATCAAGTACTCTGTCTGATGGTTTCAATCTTATCAAGTCGCAAAATAGTTCTGTAATATGCCTTGGGGTAAGGACAATACCAAGATTTTGTCCATCCTTACCCGAGTAAGCCATAAACTCCCTATAAAACATCCCTAAATAATCATCAGCAGACTGAGAATAAAGGATAGAACGATGAATACTCTTTCTTAAAAATTCGGTATATTCACGCAGGAGTGTTTTCTTGCTCTTTGGATCTTTATCATTAATCTTACGATTATCTCTAATGACTGCAAACTGTGCCAAAATCTTATCTCGCTTGGTAGTGGGCGAAACATTAGCACGAGTAAGATTGGCTTCGATGGCATCATATATTTTTTTGCCATCGGATTTAACCGTATCGCCAGTAAGATCGTCAATGGAAAATCCCTTAAAGCTTTCCTCTCGAAGTGCTAGCAAAATCCCCGAAACCACAAGCGGTTTCTCTTGATTAGTCAGACCTCCTTTCCAAAGCATCTCGTGCAGCGTTTCTGCGTCTTTAAGTATCTCGGCAGTAGTCTTTTCCTCCTCGCTTTCTTCTTGTAAAATCTCACGATGGTAGTAACGATCAATATTATCTTCATTGAAAGAGATAAAAGTTTCCACATCTGCCAACTCTTTAGGATAGAGACTGTCATCCAAAAAGATTGGGGTAATACGATGACGTTTTTCATCTCCAGAAACACCAATAGCAACGACTTTCTTGTAATTCGTATGTTGAATTATATGCCGTCCATAGTGTAATGCACCATTTACGGCATACCCCTGTTTACTTGCTATGTCTTCAAGGAGATTATTATCCTTATCTCGTTGCTCGTGGTAAACAATGTTGGCTTTATTCTCGATGACTAATACAAAGTCTTTTACGACCCCAACAAACTCTGGCTTACCTACTTTTCCCGATTCTGCTTTAGAGGCAGTTTTCAATGCTTTCTCTATTTCAGGAATATCTGAGCTTTGGTAGCATAAATCTATATGAGCTGACTTCAGTAGCTCATACACCCATATATCAGTTTGTGCTTCTTTCTTTGCCATTTTATTTTACTAATTCTTTAGGTGAAACATTGAGCAGGTCTGCCACCTTGAAGATGGTAGCAAGGTTGGGTTGCTTTCGGTTGCAAACGTAGGCGTTGGTAATGCTGAAACTCATACCCAACTCTTTAGCGAGCCATGTTTGGGTGATGCCTCGTTTCTTCAAATGTTCCTTAATGAGGTTGATATGCTCTTTCTGTCCCATCGAAAGATAGTTTATCTTGGTTTTGACTACAAAGTTATGAACTTATAATGAATAAAACGAAGAAAAACGGAACTTTCACGCTAATGAAAATAATTTTTCCAACGAGGGGACACAAAAAGTAATCTCTTTAACAATCAATGATGATTAAAGAATAACGTACTATTGCCTGAAACTAGTCACTTTTTGAATGTATATTGAGCGTTTTGATAGTCGTTGATTTCCGTGCATTTCCCGATACTTCCCGTTACATCCCTGCCTCTTGGAATAACATCAAAAGCCCTCTACTTTTGCATCGTCAGATCTGACTAAAAGCCCTGTGCGCAAGGGCAAGTTATTCATTTCAAAACAATCGAGTTATGACGATAAACGAATTATTGGGCAAACCTGTTTGGCAGATGACCGGTGAAGAGTTGCTTTTCCTTGCACAACACGGCAATATGTCCACAAGTGGAGAAACGGCAAAGGTTTCCTCCTCCAAAGAAGAAAAACGATATGTGTATGGCTTGGCTGGCATTGCACGCCTCTTCGGGTGTAGTTTGCCTACAGCTAACCGTATAAAGCAAAGTGGTAAAATCAATCGTGCCATTACACAAGTCGGTCGTAAGATTATTGTTGATGCTGAACTTGCGTTGGAATTGGCAGGACGAAAGACAGGAGGACGAGGATGAACACGACAGATTATGAAAACATTTGGAAAGCATCGCTCATTCACGTTACAGACGAGTTTTCGCTTCCGCCTGTTGTACTGCAAGCAGGCGAAGCCATCATTGGTACACTGGGTAATTTCAGTGTATCGACAGGTAAGGCGAAAGCCAAGAAGACTTTCAATGTGAGTGCCATCGTTGCTGCAGCCCTTATCAATGGGCAAGTGCTGGAATATAAAGCATCATTTCCTGAAAGTAAACGCACTATTCTTTACTTTGACACGGAACAAAGTCCTTATCATTGCCAACTCGTGATGCAGCGCATTCTGCGATTGGCAAGACTACCGATTGATAGAGAGCTGGAGCATTTGAAGTTTAGCCATCTCAGAGCTATTGCCGATCCCAATGAGCGTAGAGAAATCATCCGTTACGCCATTTACAATACTCCTAACGTGGGCTTGGTGGTCATTGACGGCATTCGTGATTTGATGCTTGACATTAACAACTCTACTGAAGCCACTCGACTTGTTGGCGATTTGATGCAATGGACGAGTGAGCAGAATATCCATATTCAGACGGTACTGCACTTGAACAAGGGAGATGATAACACACGTGGACACATTGGAACGGAGTTGAATAACAAGGCGGAAACGGTACTACAAATCGCTAAGGATAATACAGAGCCAGACCGAAGTATTGTATCGCCTTCAATTATTCGCTCCAAACCCTTTGACAAGTTCGCGTTTCGATTAACTGAGCAGGAAGATGGTATATGTGTTCCTATGTTGGATACATCATTTACGGATAATGCAGGAAGAGCAAGAAGAATGTCATTTCAAGATTTGAGTGAAGAGCTGCACAAACAAGCCCTAAGTACAGCCTTTGCAGAAAAGCAATATTTACCTTATGGAGAGTTGATAGAAATCTTAAAACGTGCTTACAGCCAACTCATAGGACAGGAATATGGACAAACGAAGCTCAAAGAGTTGCTTCGATTTCTGCTCATTCGTCAGTTGCTCATCAAGGAAGAACGTGGTAAGTACCGTCTGAATCTCTGAACAAACATGATTAGGTGGAAAATGATTGGTCGGACGGACACAGGCTATATATACCTGGACCGACCAACCAAAAGAAATATAATAGGTCGGTCGCATGGGGGTGCCTATAGTGTATGCCCGTCCGTCCGAAGAAAGAAATCTTTCCGCCAAAGAAAAAACAATTAATGAATTAAAACGACAACAACATGGAAATACAAGAAATCAAGCAGCAGTCTATTGTGGATTATCTGCAACGTGAAGGATATAGTCCTACGAAAATAAAAGGAAATAACTATTGGTATCGTTCACCTTTACGTCAAGAACAGACACCTTCATTTAAGGTAAATGCAGAGCGTAATATTTGGTACGACTTCGGCACAGGACAGCATGGCGACATCATTGACCTTGTTTGTGCAATGAAGCGATACACTTTTGCCGAAGCACTCAATAAACTTAGTGACAAACCACAATCCTCTTTTTCTTTTGGAGGAAATATTATTGAAAAAGAAAAGCCGATGGTATTGTGTGCCATTTCTTCTCTCTCACATCCTGCACTCTTGGCATACCTCACTGAACGAGGAATTCCACAAAACATTGCAAAGCGGTATTGCAAAGAAATACACTACAAGGCAGCCAATCGAAATTATTTTGCTGTTGGTTTTGGCAACGATGCAGGCGGGTGGGAATTGCGAAGTCCATGCTTCAAGGGTTGTTATGCGCCAAAGGCAATTAGCACTTTCTCTTTTGGCGATTCACACTTAAAACTCTTTGAAGGCTTTATGGACTTCTTTTCTGATGTGGTAATCAATGGCGAACCTAAAAGCGATGTGATTGTACTCAATTCTTTGTCACTTTTGCCACGCATCACGGATAAACTTTCTGCCTACTCGCAGATAGAATGTTGCTTGGATAATGATACCGCAGGGCGTAAAGCCTATGAAATTTTGCGAGTGAGTTGTCCACAAGCGGTAAACTGTTCTGAGAATTATCGAGGCTATAAAGACCTCAATGAACAACTCATGGAAATGTTGAAAAATAAAAACAAATCAGTCCTTCCACAGACAAAACAACGAGGAATGAAGATATAACCAGTACTAATGGAAGCAAGTTTGTGTTTTGAGTATCTCAAAACCTACTTGCTCCCATCGTTGGGAGGACAAATCCCGCTGGTCTCATCAACAGAAAGAACGATTATGGAACAGAAGAATAAAGGTGGACGTCCCACCAAGACTTTATCAGAGAAACGGAAATACCAAGTGCTTCTCCGACTTAATACGATGGAGTACTACACCTTGTTGGGAAAAGCACGAGAAGCTTCTATCACTCGTACTGAGTTTTTACGTCGGCTCATTGCAAAAGCAGAAGTCAAGGCACGCATCAAACCCGAAGAGATGCAACTCATCCGCACAGTCTCGGGTATGGCAAACAACCTCAATCAGATAGCCCATCGACTCAATGCCTTTGGCATTTATGCACTCAATGAAGACTTGAATGCACTCAAAGTCCTCATCCATGAACTCATCAAACGCTTGAAACCATGATAGCCAAGATTATCAAAGGCGCAGACTTCGGAGGAGTTATCAATTATATGCTTAGCAAAGAGAAAGAAAAAGCTAAGGTTTTAGCGAGTAATAACATTGGTTTTATCGACCAAAACCTATGCGCTCACGAGTTCGCCCTTCAAGCCTCTATGCGCCCGAACGTGCAGAAGCCTGTTTGTCACACGATACTCTCGTTCTCTGCCAGCGATGCCGAGCGATTGACAGATGATGTGATGGTGAAGATTGCCAATGAGTATTTAGAGAAAATGGGCTACGGGAACACGCAGAGCCTTATCGTAAGGCACAGTGACCGCCAGCATCCGCACTTGCACATTTGCATCAATCGCATTGGCAATGATGGTAAGACCATCAGCGACCGCAATGAGAAATACCGCTCTACGAAGATTTGCCGAGAACTAACCGAGCGTTATGGTTTGACACTTGGCGAAGGGAAAAAGGCGGTAAACCGCCAACAACTGAGAGGCGAAGACAAATTGCGCTATGAGATATTCGATGCCATCAAGGTTGTGTTGCTCCAATCAAAGAATTGGAAAGACTTTGTCACAGACTTAAACAAGCAAGGCATTGCCACTCATTTCAAGACGAAAGGCAATACGGATGTTGTGCAAGGAATCATCTTTGAAAAGGGTGGTTGCAGTTGCAGTGGCTCAAAGATAGACCGCTCCTGTTCTTTCTCGCGCCTTAATGCAGAGATAGAGCGAAACATTCAGCAGGCGCAGCAACATCTATTGAAAGAGCCAATGGCACATTCGATAGATGAGAGCGGATTTGCAAGCAACCTATCCGAAGCACTTGGCGAAGTCTTTACGATGCCGATGCCCAGCGGAAGTGTGGACGTTGATGAACTTCGCTTTCAAAAGAAACTTCGCAACAGAGCCAACCGCAAACATAGAATTTAATCATCTCAAAATTAAAACTGTATGAACAACGAAATAGCCCCCGTTCTCGACATTCTTGAAGAACTCAAACAAGAATGCAAATCCATTAGTAAGGTGCAAGCAGAACTACGCACCACGCTCGCAGAACAGCCTGCCAACTCAACAGCAGTGCGCACTACAACGCAAGAAACCGTGCAAATTCATCTTTCCAAAGAGACTCAAGCCAAAATCAAAGAGCACCAACTTTTTATTTTGGAGGCACTCTCGCAGTCGAGCAAGAAACTCGACCCGAAGTTTGAAGCCTTGCAGCAACTCATCCGTGAGCAACAAAAGCCCGTAGAGTATAAGAACTACTCGCTCTTTGCCAGCGTGCAATTAGCCGAGCGCATGTTGCTCCTGTTAGTCTGTGGACTGGTTATGGTTAGCTGTTGGTTCTTCGGCATGGGAGCCAATAAATTGCAAACAGCCTCTGATTACGACCTCCGCTACCGCTACCTGCGTATGCAAGGCAAAACCACAAGCAAAGACTTCGCCTATCTCGACAGCATCTTTACCACGCATCGCAATTCCAAAGCCATTCAGCAAATGCAGCAGAAGGTTGTTCATTACGAACAAGCCCTGCAAAGGCAAGCCGAGTTGTTATTGCAACAGAAGCGTATCAAAGAAGAACAAGAAGAATTAAAAATACACTTTCTTCCTAAGTAAAATATTGGAGAGTTCTAAGTTTAATTCCTCTTGTATATAATTTTTGTCTGCAAAAAAGGAGAATGATATATCTACAGAGAGACTAGTTACACTTGATTGTGAACATTTCGTACAGATCCATATAAATCATATCCATAAGGACCAACAGAGTAAACCAAGTTGCATAGTTGATTTCTCCCATCTCTTTTATCTTTTGTGGATTCATCACATTGCCTTGATATGAAAGAGCATTGTGAGCGCAACGATTTCGATGTTTATACAGGCTTTCATATATTTTATCATTGAGAGGGCTTCCTAAGAGACTAACTCCCGCCCACCTCCTTATGGCAAATAGCTCTTTGATTTTGAGGTCTCGTAGTTCTCGAGGAAGCCATACTTTTAGAATGCTTTTCTCGAGAATATTGTCCTTGAAGTTTTTTAATTGGTTTACTAATTCATTCTTTCTTGTATCATCAATCTTTTCAACCTGTTCGATAAGGGTTTTATAGACCATATTCTTGCTATCGTATTTAGAGTATTCTCCCTGTTTGGAATTGTCGCGCAAAAAATCTCGGCGATACTCAAAGTCGTAGGTAGCAATATCCCATAAGATACACTTTGCTTTTTGCTCCATACACCCTGTTAGCTTCATGAAGAGAGTCTGTAAGACATATTCCTTCATGATATAATTACATATCTGCCCCTTATATAAATCCAGAGGTCGCAACGTCTGCTCTATAAGAGAGGAGAGAGGGGTAAGAATAAAATCCTTATGCTTCATCACTTTTGTTTATTAAATCAGATGTAAATCTACTATAGATTTCTATAGATGTCTGAATGCGTGGACGAAGGTATTTAAGGGCTGCTGGAGATTTTTTGTGCTTGTCATCTTTTTTAAATTCTTGTACCTTTTCTTGTATTTCAGAGAAAACATGTTCGGTTATAGATATACTTTTGTCTTTAGCAATTGTGTAATATATTAACCCAAATAAATAAATATCGGCATCTATGATTGAGTTGAATTTTTTGGGGAAACTTTCTGTTTGCAAACAATTTTCAAGTGTATGAAAACTATCTTGAGGGTTTGAATTTAACAGAGGGTTAAACAAAGGATTACCCTCCTTGTTGACTTCTGCAAGGATATAAGACTCGTAGTATTTCTCCATTTTAGCCTTATAGTTCTGCGCAATTCTTCCTGCGTCTTCATTATTCTTCTTGTATTGCGATAACAATGATAGGTATCGTACAAAGTCAATAGGGGCATTATTGATAGTTATACTGTTTGCAAATTGAGGAGAGAACCATTTATCAAAATCCTCTTTTAAGAAATATAGAGATTTACGACTCTCTAACTGTGAGAGTGATTTTCCTTTAATATTTATATTACGAAAGACAGAGGAATATAACTTTTGTTGCTCTGGTTTTTTATCACTGATTGGGACTATAAGAGAGAAACCTATATAGGTGTCCTTCCAAAAGTTTTCGTCCAATTCATAGTCAACAGGGGCGTATTTACTACGGTTTATTTTATTGAGAATACTCTCCTTGTCCTGCCCTTTTATAGTGAAACAGTTGAATTGCCAATCCATTGGCATTCTATCTTCTTCATCATCTAAATCGTCATTTTCATTGGCTGTAGATAAATATTCTTCATCTTTGAATTTGAACTTGTCCCTATCTGGGAATAGCCCTATATAGGCAATAAGTATTGCAGATAGGCGTTGTTGCCCATCTAAGATATAGTTTGTCTTGCCACCATAATTCCCTATAGTTATAGGTGGGACAAATAAGCCATTCTTTAAGCTGTCAATAAGATCTTCAACATCTTCTTTTTCCCAAATAAAGGCTCGTTGATAATCGGGTAAAATGATTTCTTTTGTAAGCACGAAATTAATCCATTGTTCAAGGGAGTACTCACCGTAGAAGTTTCTGCTACCTTCTTTTTTACTTTTACTCATAACTTTTGTTTTGTATTACTTTTCTTGGAGGGGTATTGTCAATTATACGGCATAGTTCCTCCTCTACTTCCTCCACCGTAGGCAGAGCTGATTTCAGATTCTCGGGGATTGCCTTTGAGAGTTGATAATCGCTGACACCGATGGGTTGGTCGTAACCAGAGAGAGCATATTGCGCCACTACTTTGTCGCCACCATTGCAGAGAAGCAAGCCGATGGTATTGTTGTCGTGTTCGCCACGGAGGGTATCGTCCACTACATTGATGTAGAAATTGAGTTGTCCCATATATTCAGGCTTAAAAGGTGTGGCTTTAAGTTCGACAACAACGTATGCATGCAGTTGAATGTTATAGAGAATGAGGTCGGCATAGAAATCAGAATCGCCCACTTCAAAATGCTTCTGCTGTGCCACAAATGCAAAGCCACTACCCATTTCCAGAAGATATTTGGTGATATGCCAAACCAATTGCCGCTCAATGT
>ERZ773180.402-NODE-402-length-26836-cov-12.908219_pt1 | contig 26836 bp, 21 predicted proteins | sample MGYA00511080_ERZ773180 | MGnify/ENA primary metagenome ERZ773180 (study PRJEB29015, sample SAMEA2738175) | human oral metagenome | biome: human oral; feature: human-associated habitat; material: saliva | place: China | collected 2178 ... | reverse complement strand
TCTTAACTTTAGTCGTGCGTCGGGGTGTTCCTAGAGAAACCCGACTTATTTTTTTTATATAGAAGTCCTGCCAATCCCTCTCTTTTTTATTACACAATCAGTTTTTTAAAAGATATTCTTTTCGTGAATACACTTTGCTATTCGCACATATCTAAAAAAGAAACGGATATAGCCGTTGGCTTATTCAACGGCAACAACATTTATATCCGCACCTTATTTTATTATTCGTAGATAGAAAACAATGTTTGGGAAATATAAAATTGGGGTGGTTGATAGATAATAAAAAAAGAAAACAGAATGCGCTAACCCGGGTCCAAGCCCTTTGGGCACGTTTACCTCTGTTTTCTTTTTAGCAAATAAATTGCTTATTGTTTTGCAAAGATATATATATATATTTAATTAGATAATATCGCTACACCGTACTTTTTTTATTCTAACGAGCTATCATTGTCGAGATAAGATGTAAGGGGAGTGGGGCAAAAGAAAGGTTGTATGGAGGGATGCACGTGCCCTTTCAATCTAAGATAATCATTATTCTTTTTAAAGACGATCGTGATACTTTCCTAAAACCATTGCAATTGTGCCTTAAGAGCATTGCAATTACACCCCAGTTTCACCGCTTTTACATACTAATTGCATTGAGTTTATAATAGTATCTTTGGGGCGTATTCTTTCCCTCTTGTATTGATTGAGGGTAGAAATCGTTGCTTAGAGGTGGCTTTAGAATATTAATAATTTACTCTTCGCTCTCTCTCTTGCTATTATCTTCGTCTCTAACTATCTTAGTTAAATCCTTATCGAAGTAATATACACGATGGCTTATAACTTTGTGCCCATCAGGGTTATTTGCTCTAAAGGTGTGCTCAAGTCTCCAACCTATAAACTTAGGGACGAAAAGTGAATCCAACTCTTGACACTTCTTTAGATAGTGCATAGCGTCACTTAGCAACTGAACTGCTTCTTTTGCACATTTTGCTCGTTCTGCTTGTAGCCCAAACATGTTATATTCTTCGGCATATTCTTTTTTCTCAGAAGCCTTTGCTCTTAACTCGTCTATTTTTTCAGAATAGTTCTTGTATTCTTCGAGGTCTTCAACTTGAGAAAAAGCAGAATCCAAAGTGCCAAACTCTACACTCTCATAGCTATCTATGTCGTGTAATGATGTTTCAAGTTGCTTTTTAACGAGGTTTTCAGCCTGTTTTTGTGGGTTTTGTTTGCAACTATAGGTTGTAAGAATCAAGCTAATAATAGCAAGTTTTGCTAGTAGATAATTTTTCATTAGTTTTTATTTTATTATTAGTGAATAAAAGTATAACATACACTATGTATAGCATATTTGTTGTAAAAATAGTACTTTTCTTTAAATAATGCGCTCAAAAAGGATTTTATTTGCTCTAAAGTTTATTATTTGTTCTATAATCTATTAGAAATAATAAAAACAGAGCTTTGAAAATACAAATCCTTTAATATCTATTACGACCGCTACACCGTACTTTTTTTATTCTAACGAGCTATTATTGTCGAGATAAGATTGCAGGGGAGTGGGGCAAAAGAAAGGTTGTATGGAGGGATGTACGTGCCCTTTCAATCTAAGATAATCATCATTCTTTTTAAAGACGATCGTGATACTTTCCTAAAACCATTGCAATTGTGTTCCAAAAGGATTGTAATTACACACCAATCTCACCGCTTTTACATACTAATTGCATTGAGTTTATTTTTCAAGTTCTATATTCCTACGAAATCTTTGCTGTGCTTCCTTCAAAACGATGTGCCCCTTCTTCTCCTTGCCTATGTCATTCCAACGCCTTAGAAAGAATTTAAGGGGCTATGTTATTGATGTCTTGCAATAAAAAATTATACAAAAAAAAGCTCTCTAACGACCTGAAATCATGAGAGAGCAATATATTTATATGATGTAATTTTCTATGCCACTAAGCGCCAAATAAAGGCGATGAGCATCGTAACAACAATGCTAAAGACAAGCTTTGTTTTGTTCTTCCTTGTATGGGTTTTCTTTTTCGCCTTTGTAGTATTTACAACACTCCATTAATTTTTCTCTATCATCCATGTTTCTTTTTACAATTTATATTGTCAACTTCAGTAGTGTCTATTATTATCTTTTCTCCTTTAGCATTACATTCTTTAATTTGTTTGTTAGTATCCTTTATTCCTTCTATAATTTCTTCATAAAGATCCTCATCAACACCGAGCTTTTTTGCCTCCTCCTTACTTATGTTTAGGTAAAATACACTGTCTTTATAAAAGGCATAATCTTTCAGCGCAAGGGCAGCAGCTCTCTTTATTCTTATTTCTTTAGGCATTTGTCTTAGTTCTTCAACACTAAGCAATAGTGCCTTAGCCTCTTCGGCCTCAGAAGCATATACACGATTTCTTACGCTATTGTTTGTTTGCGATGGAGAGTCTTTTTTAGCGCATGAAGATGCAATCAATATAGCCAAAAGACTTAAAGGAATAAGTTTTAGAAAATTTTTGTTCATCTGTTTTATGTTTAATAGGTTAATAAAATGGTATGATAAAGAGCACGAATAAAAGAAAGGAACATTCTCTTTTCAGCTTAATAAGTAATAGTCTTTTTGCAAATATAGGTAAAAAGATAAATACAGATATTGTTTTTATCCTATTTAACGCAGGCACTTCTCGCTTTGTTTTATGTCTTCACAGAACAATGCAACCCCCATTAGAGCGAAAAAATAACGACATTTGGATTTGTTCTTTTTTTATTTCTTCTCCTTGTTTCATTTCATAAAAGCTCCGTAAAGGTAGTTCAAAGAAGCTTTAATCCCTTGTTTCCTTTCTTTGTGTCATCTCCTTGTTTTTCTATGAATAGCCTCTTGTGTCCTAAAACCATTGCAATTGTGTTGTAAAACCATTGCAATTACACACCAATCTCACCGCTATTACATACTAATTGCATTGAGTTTATTTTTCAAGTCCTATATTCCTACGAAATCTTTGCTGTGCTTCCTTCAAAACGATGTGCTCCTTCTTCTCCCTGTTCACATCGTCTCAACGCCTTAGAAAGAACCCAAGGGGCTATATTATTAATGTGTTGTAACTCAATTTTTATTGCATAAAAGTAGGATAACGTACCTAATTAGGCCGTTTGGTGAGATAGATAAAACCTTTAAATGATTTAATAAGGGGGTGAATGAAACAATAAAAAAAAGTAATGGAATGCAATACCCCTGCTAATACTGCTCTGAGGCTGTGGTTATTTCCTCCATTACTTTGTTTGCAAATATACATAAAAAGTGATAAATTCCGAGCGAAATGTAAGAAAAATTACACAAAAAAGCTCCCTAACGACCTGAAACCATTAGAGAGCAATATATTTATATGTTGTAATTTTCTATGCCACTAAACGCCAAATAAAGGCGATGAGAATCGTAACGACAATGCTAAAAACAAGCTTTGTTTTGTTCTCCCTTATATGGGTTCTCTTTTTCGCCTTTGTAGTATTTACAACACTCCATTAATTTTTCTCTATTATCCATGTTTCTTTTTACAATTTATATTGACAACTTCAGTAGTATCTATTATTATCTTTTCTCCTTTAGCATTGCATTCTTTAATTTGTTTGTTAGTATCCTTTATTCCTTCTATAATTTCTTCATACAGATCCTCATCAACACCGAGCTTTTTTGCCTCCTCCTTACTTATGTTTAGGTGAAATACACTGTCTTTATAAAAGGCATAATCTTTCAGTGCAAGGGCAGCAGCTCGCTTTATTCTTATTTCTTTAGGCATTTGTCTTAGTTCTTCAACACTAAGCAATAGTGCCTTAGCCTCTTCGGCCTCAGAAGCATATACACGATTTCTTACGCTATTGTTTGTTTGCGATGGAGAGTCTTTTTTAGCGCATGAAGATGCAATCAATATAGCCAAAAGACTTAAAGGAATAAGTTTTAGAAAATTTTTGTTCATCTGTTTTATGTTTAATAGGTTAATAAAATGGTATGATAAAGAGCACGAATAAAAGAAAGGAACATTCTCTTTTCAGCTTAATAAGTAATAGTCTTTTTGCAAATATAGGTAAAAAAATAAATACAGATATTGTTTTTAGGCCTATTTAACGCAGGCACTTCTCGCTTTGTTTTATATGTCTTCACAGAACAATGCAAACCCCATTAGAGCGAAAAAATAACGACATTTGGATTTGTTCTTTTTTTTATTTCTTCTCCTTGTTCTATTCCATAAAAGCTCCGTAAAGGTAGTTTAAAGAAGTTTTAATCTCTTGTTTCCTTTCTTTGTGTCATCTCCTTGTTTTTCAATGAATAGCCCCTTGCGTCCTAAAACCATTGCAATTGTGTTCCAAAAGCATTGTAATTACACCCCAATCTCACCGCTATTGTGCCCCAATAGCATTGAGTTTACAAAGTGGAAAGAATGGCGATGAAAAAGGATTTAATAGGAGAGAAAGGCGAGAGATATATAGAAGCCGTGAAAGGGTAGGTTTGTGGAGTGATAAAGGCTGTAACGTGTGAGCTAATAGAATACAAAAAAGCTCCCTAACGACCTAAAATCATTAGAGAGCAAATGTGTTATATGATGTAATTTTCTATGCCACCAGACGCCAAATAAAGGCGATAAGCATCGTGACAACGATACCTAAGGAGAGCGGAAGCAAGGTTGCAAGAGCCGTCCACTTCACACTTTTCGTCTCTTTGTATATCGTATAGATCGTTGTACTACATGGGTGATGCAACAAACAGAACACCATCACGCACACAGCAGTGAGCAAGTTCCAACCACCTTTCAACAAAATCATCTTTGTTTGCTCGTCCGTTCCCTCCATTAACACGCCCGATGAGGCGAAATCTGCAGGACCTAACACCAGCATAGTGAGCATTAATATCGTTGGCATCACAATCTCATTGGCAGGAATAGCTAAGATATAAGCCAAAAGAATAACGCCATTTAAGCCCATTAGCCAGCCCGGAGCGTCTAAGAAGGATATCAAGTGCTGAGCAATACTAACGTCGCCCACTGTGATATTACAGCATAACCAAATCAAAGCACCTGCTGGAGCGGCGAAAATAAGAGCACGCCAAAGCACAATGAGCGTGCGATCTATGACCGAGGTGTAGAGCGTTTGCCAGAATTGAGGTGGACGATAAGGAGGCAATTCGAGGTGAAATGTCGATACTTCGCCACGCAACACCGTTCTAGAAAGCACCCACGAGCTACCAAACATAAAGCCAACTCCCGCCAAAACAACCATCATTACGGCAAAAAGAGCCGCCACATTACTATATTGAGAGGGCACTGCTGCACCTATAAAGAGCGTTGCAAGGAGGATTTGAGTGGGCCAACGACCATTACAAAGCGAAAAGTTATTGGTGATAATGGCAATGAGTCGCTCTCTACTACTGTCGATAATACGAGTAGAAACCACACCTGCTGCATTACAACCAAAGCCCATACTCATCGTAAGAGCTTGCTTTCCGTGTGCTCCCGAACGACGAAATAGCTCGTCAAGGTTAAACGCAACACGTGGAAGATAGCCGAAATCCTCGAGTAAAGTGAATAGAGGAAAGAAGATAGCCATAGGCGGAAGCATCACAGACACAACCCAAGCCGTAGCTAAATACACGCCATCTACCATTAAACCCGTGAGCCACTCAGGCGAATGCATCGACACAAACAACTCTCTAAGATGTGGATGTGCAAAGCCAACCAATATCTCGTTGAGCCAAGTAGAAGGGTAGTTAGAACCTATTATCGTGAGCCAAAACACACAACAGAGCAGTGCCACCATGATAGGAAAGCCCCAAATGCGGTGCGTTAGAATGCGGTCGAGCTTGATATCGAATGGAAGTCTACCCCGTTCGTTACCTTGTTGCACCACTTCTCGGCATATTTCTTCGGCTTGTGCATAGATATCTTCCATCCATTGGTCGTGAAAGTTATTGCCAATTTGCAAGTGAATGCGTTCTGCAAGGGCGTTCAATTCAGCGTTACTAAAGCGTTCTTGCACGCTCACGTCGCCTTCAATCAGTCTAAAAGCAATCCATTCGGCATTGTGAATGTCAGGAAAATGCTCCTTCACCTTATCCGATAATTCTTGAATAAGAGCGCTTGTTTGAGCCGGAAGATTGATGCTTCGATGAGGCTTGCAAACATATTCACCCTTCACCACAGCTCGTGTCATAGCCAAAAGCTGGTCTATTCCTTGTCCAGAGCGTGCCGATGCGCCCACAACAGGAATGCCCAAACGACGTGAAAGCGCATTGAGATTCACCTCAATCTTATTTCTTTTCGCTTCATCTAACAAGTTAACGCACAGAACCGCTTTGTTGGTGATTTGCAACACTTGCAAAATCATGTTCATATTGCGCTCTAATCGGGTAGCATCTGCCACCATAATCGTTACATCAGGATTGCCAAAGAGAATAAAGTCACGTGCAATTTCCTCGTCTTCGCTGGTAGATGATAACGAATAAGTGCCCGGAAGGTCCACAATTCGATAGGCATCATCTTGATAAACAAAGAACCCCTCGGCCTTACCTACAGTCTTTCCGGGCCAATTTCCCGTGTGTTGTTTCAAGCCAGTAAGACTGTTAAACACCGTACTTTTACCCGTATTGGGGTTGCCCGCCAGTGCAATTACATATTTAGATTGTATTCCTTGCGCTCCTTTTCGTTGCAAAGTGTGCAGGTTTGCTTGTGCGCAATTGGCGCAAGGACTATTGTTTGCTATTTTGTTCATAGATGAAATTCTTTAGAGTTGTAATTCTTTCGTAAGGTGAGAACTGAATTGGTGCGATAGAAAAACAGAGCCGTTGAGGCCTGTTCTATTGCACATCGTTGGCCACCTTTCTTACGTTTTGAATCAAAATGTATTGTGCTTGGTCGTGTCGAAGAGCAATTGCAGTGCCTCTAACCACGTAAGCTACAGGGTTTCCCATCGGACTTTTCATGTCAATGGCAATTCTACTACCTTTCACAAAGCCCAAATCCATCAGTCTACGACGCAATGCTCCACGGCAAGAAGGCGACAAACCCACAATGGTAGCCTGCTCGTTTGCCTGAATAGTGGTTAGTCGTTGCGCCCTTGTCTCAGGCATACTCTCGGCTTCTTCCTTCGTTACTTCCACCCTGTTCATCGCCTCTAGTGCAACAAGAGGTAGGCACATCTGCTCGCCTTCGTATTTAAACGAGAACGAGGTGCTATTGATTTCGGTGATATAAATAATCGAGTCCTTGGTTAATCCCAAATCCGTAATCTGCTTAAACAACTTCTTGTCGTCGTCTTCCACATGCGTAATGCGCCACCAAGTGTGTTCTTTCAAAGGCAATTCGCAAGTGTCGTGAGGCATCATTGCGAGCGATTGAGTGGGGATGGGGTCGCCATGAGGGTCGAAAAGAGGGTTACCTAAAAGAGAGGCAATGCGACTTTGCTCCTCATCTGATATAAGGTGCTCCATACGATGCGCCCTTTCGTGCCATTCTGTGGGTGCATATCCAGAGTGTTCAGCAAGATATTGCTCGTAAATGCGGTGCGCTCTAATCAATTTAAGGGCGTTTCGCTTACCCTTTTCGGTAAGCTCTAACTGTGCACCCGCAGTGATTTCTTTTGTTAAGACAACAGCTCCTATCACCTTTTCCAGTTCTTCTTGAGTAACGTTCAAAATGCTTTTCTGCTTCAAAGCATCTTCAAACGAAAGCGAACCGCCAAGGTTATAAAGTTGTTTTATAAAGTCTTCTTGTAGTTCCTTCTGTCTTTTTTGAGTGCGTTCGTTTAACGAATAGTTCTTGAAAGGCAGTAAAGCAACAAGTTTTTCTATATATTTATTCATCTGTTTCGTTTACTGTTATGATGCAAAGGTACAAATAATATATAGAGTGCTTTTATCTCACGAACTCTTTTTTTATTATAATGTATAAATAAAAGCACAGCTTTTGCCTTGTAAAGTCATAGCTTTTGAGGTGTAAAAGCATTGCAATTGGTTGGTAATTAGATAGATATTGCAAATAAAGTGGTAGGCGATTGGCTCTCAATGACTTTGAACGAGCAGTCTCGAAAAAAGGAAATTGTACTTTATCCTCATAAATGAGGAAAAAAATCTTCAATTTTTATACTACATTAAAAATAAAGTATTATATTTGCCCCATAAACATATTAATTAGCCTATGGATATACGTAAGCTGATAAAAGTGAATACTTTGTTCACCTATCGTCAAAAGGTTGTTGGATTGGTAATGTGTGGTACTATTGTAGGTTTGGTTCTGGTGTTTGCCTATTACTTGCGTTTGCATACTTATTTAATAGGAGATGACCCAGGAGCTTGCGTCAATTGTCACATCATGACACCTTATTATTCAACATGGGCACATTCTTCTCACGGAAGAAATGCAACGTGTAACGATTGCCATGTGCCACATCAAAACATCGCAATGAAATACTTTTTCAAAGGAAAAGACGGTATGAAACACGTCGCTTACTTTGTTACTAATTCTGAACGTCAAGCCATTAGAGCAGAAGAAGCATCTTCGGAAGTGATAATGGACAATTGTATTAGATGTCACTCTCAGTTAAACCAAGCAGCGGTTAAAACGGGACGAATAGATTATATGGCTGCCAAAAGAGGCGAGGGAATGGCTTGTTGGGATTGTCATCGTGATGTTCCACATGGCGGAATGAACTCTCTTACTAAGACACCGAATGCAGAATCGCAGGTACCTTTGCCTCCAAATCCTGTTCCAGAGTGGTTACAAAAAGCTTTAAAGCGATAAACTTAAATCCTAATTAATAACTCAATAGAAAAGAATAGAAATTCATCTTCTTTTGAATTAAAAAGAAAATAAAGCGAACAATCATTATAATAACTTGAAATCTAAAACTAAAAGAATATGGCAAAGCAATTGAAGAAATGGAAAGGATGGATGCTTTTTGGTGGTTCCATGCTAGTTGTATTTGTGTTAGGACTTATCTGTTTCTCTCTATTAGAGCGCAGAGCAGAGGTCGCAAGCATTTTTAATAATCGCCGAGTAGTGATGACTGACTCTATTGTTTCACAGAATGAGAAGTTCAAAGAGGACTTTCCTATGGAGTATGAAACATGGGCAATGACCGAAGATACAACGTTTCAGAGTAAGTATAACGGCTCACAAGAGAGAGATATTCTCGAGGCTTATCCCGATATTGTAATTATTTGGGCTGGCTATGCCTTCTCAAAACAATACAATACTCCACGTGGTCACCGTCATGCTATTGAAGATATGCGTAAGATTTTGCGTACAGGTAACCCCGGAGTAGATAATGATACCGACATACAACCAGGTACTTGTTGGACTTGTAAGGGCCCAGATGTGCCACGTTTGATGCGTGAAAAGGGTGTAGCAGCATTCTATGGAGCTAAATGGAGCGAGTGGGGAGATGAGAATATGAACACAGTTGGTTGCTCAGATTGCCACGATGCACGCACAATGGAATTGAAACCAGCTCGTCCAGCCTTATATGAAGCATGGCAAAGATCAGGTAAAGACGTTAAAAAAGCAAGTCATCAAGAAATGAGATCACTTGTTTGTGCGCAGTGTCATACCGAATATTACTTCGAAAAAGAGAACCATCAGTATCTTAAGTTCCCACAAGATAAGGGCTTAACATGCGAAGATGCTGAGGCTTATTACGATAGTATTGGATTCTACGATTATGTTCATCCATTGTCAAAGGCTAAGATCTTAAAGGCTCAACACCCTGGATATGAAATGTTTAAACAAGGTATTCACGGACAAAGAGGTCTGAGTTGTGCAGACTGCCACATGCCTTATATGCAACAAGGTGGCATTAAATTCACCGATCACCACGTGCAAAGTCCTCTTGCAAAGATTGATAGAACATGCCAAACATGCCACAGACAAGATGCAGAAGAGCTTCGTCAGAACGTTTATGATCGTCAAAAGAAGGTGTATGACTTCGCTGTTAAGGTGAATAAAGAACTTGCAACCACTCACTTAGAAGCAGAATTTGCTTGGAAGAAGGGTGCAACAGAAAGCGAAATGGCTACTGCTCTTAACGATATTCGCAAGAGTCAATGGCGTTGGGACTATTCTTTAGCAAGTCATGGTGCTGCATTCCACGCTCCACAAGAGGTGATGCGACTCCTTGCAGAATCAATGTCGTATGCTAAGAGCGCACGAATTGAAATCGCAAGAGTACTTGCTAAGCATGGTTACACAGGTCAAGTGCCTCTCCCAGACATCTCAACTAAGGCCAAAGCACAAGCTTATATCGGTTTAGATATGCAGGCTTTGAACCAAAAGAAAGCTAAGTTCCTCAACACCATCGTACCAAAATGGATTGAGAGAGCTAAGCAAAAGAAAAGATTTATCACTCAACCTCTTTAATAACAGCGCATACGTTGCGATCTAAGGATTCATCCATTGCCCCACAACGGCACACGTTCTAATCGCAATAGAAACGAAAGAGGAAAAGAAATAATAAGATTGCAGAACTCAAACAAATAGATAGTTAACAATGATAGATGTCAGATTGCTTTTCAAAAACCGTGTACAGCAACCGCTATAAAGGTGTTGTTCATTTGAAAGCAGTTTGACATCTATTTCATATCGTGTTCTCAAGAGCTAATAAAAAGAAAAGACGAGCCTCGCAAAGATCATCGTTGTGAAAAACAAAAGAGGTGCTATTGCCTTGCAAAACCATTGCTTTTAGTCTGCAAACTCAATGCAATTAAAGCATAAAAGCAATGCCATTTCAACCTCACCTCAAAACCCTTTGTAAATAAAGGTTGTTCGCCTTGAAAGCACCTGAGCCGTAACTACTCTTGACAAGTTAAATAATAACGAAAAAAGAATGTGGCAAAAACCTTGGAAATTGCGTGAAGGAATCGCCATTGGGTGCGGACTTCTTGTGATAGGAGCAATCCTTCAGCTCATCACAGGAGGAATACTTTGGCAGCTTTTCGCCTTCCCAGCCAATGCACTTGCATTGCTCATCTACCTTTTATTGATAGGAACCGCCTATTGGATGCGTGAGAAAGTCTACGTTATTCGCTATCTCATGAGCACCAAGTCGGCAGCAACCTCTATACTTTTCGTGTTGATACTCACCTTTATTATGGGCTTAACACGTCAGGTTTCCAGTGGAAAACAAGCCGTAGATCCTATCGGTTTAACCAATATGTTGTCGTTTTGGCCCTTCGTTCTCATCTATTTATGGATGACAACCACCATAGGTTTGGCAACACTTCAACGCCTTGTGCATTTCAAAAAGCAACGCTTTGCCAGCGTCATATCACACTTAGGACTCTTTATTGTGATTGTTTGTGGAACCTTAGGCTCTGCAGATATTCAAAAGCTAAAGATGTATTGTATGTCAGGAGAAGCCGAATGGCGTGCAATGGACGAGCATGGACATCTTAAAGAACTGCCTCTTGCCATTGAACTACATCGTTTTATCCTCGAAAAATACCCTGCCGAACTGCAAAAAGTGCGTGCCGACAAGGGTCAGACAACGATGATGAAGATTCCAACTCCAAAGCGATATGCCAGCGAAGTGGAGATTTATACCGAAGAAGGCGACTACTATAAAACCACAATTGAGGTGAATAAGCCCTTCTCAGTCAATGGTTGGAAGATCTATCAGTTTAGCTATGACGAGAGTTTTGGAAAGAATCGCACAGTGAGTATCTTTGAGTTAATAACCGATCCATGGCTTCCTTTTGTTTATATTGGTATCGGAATGATGCTTTTAGGTGCTTTACTTATGTTCTTTAGGTTTGGCAAAGAGACCCTAAAAGATAGAAAGGAGAACGATTATTTATGATTTGGGACTATTTTATATACTTCGCTTTAGTTGCTGCTTTGTTATGGATTGCGGGCGCATATCTTGCTTGGCGCAATCGTTTAACACAATCGGTAATAGCTACAAGCATTGGTCTTGTGGTGTTCTTCGCCTACATTTTGATGATGTGGATAACGCTCGAACGTCCTCCAATGCGTACAATGGGAGAGACACGACTATGGTATTCGTTCTTTCTTCCATTGATAGGAATCTTCGTTTACAGTCGTTGTAAATACCATTGGATTCTCTCTTTCTCAACAATTCTTGCGCTTGTGTTCATCGGAGTGAACCTCTTTAAGCCCGAAATACACACCAAAGCCATGATGCCAGCATTGCAAAGTCCTTGGTTTGCGCCTCATGTCATTGTGTATATGTTTGCTTATGCGCTCTTTGGAGCATCTACTCTCATGGCACTTTACATTCTTTTCAAAGCGCATCGACATTATAAAAAGGTGCAAAGCCTTAGTAGTTCTGATGCAGAAACAGCCCCTTTGAACCCCGAAAATGCCGAAACGCCCTGCAATCGCTTTGATGCTTCGGTAGAGTTTGGCATCATCGACGGAATGGTTTGCGTGGGTTGGGCTTTCTTAACCATAGGAATGCTCTTCGGATCGCTATGGGCAAAGGACGCATGGGGACACTATTGGGCATGGGATCCCAAAGAAACTTGGGCGGCAATAACATGGTTTGCCTACCTGCTTTATATGCACTATCGCCTTATTCCTACACATAATAGAAAGTATTCGCTTTACATTCTCGTCGTAGGATTCTTACTGTTACAAATGTGTTGGTGGGGAATTAACTACCTTCCATCGGCTCAAGGCACCAGTATTCACACCTATAACAGTTAGAAACACAACACAGAAACCAATAAACATAAATACTACTCTAATCTATTTTCGCACCCCTTGCTTGGTAATAAGGCAGGGGGTGTCTTGTTTTTATAGGGTAGATAGCTTGCCAAGTGCTTGCTTTTGCGGTGCAAACAGAGATGAGATGCAAAGGAAAGAGCGTGAATGGTGAGGCGTTGTAGGTAGATGTTAAGTGCTGATGAGGCTGAAAAAGATTTCCTTTAGTGATGATATAGACGAGAAATAAGGGTGATATAAGTGAGAGATGAAGGTGAAAAAGGAAGAGATAAAGGACGAGTTTGCAAGAGTTAGAACATGAAATTGGGCAGAAAAACAAAAACAATAGCATAACAATAGGCATTTCGATAGAAAGCATTAACTTTGTAGTGGTGATAACGAAGAACCCCCATTTAAACATGAAGATAAACGAAATATCGAGCGAAACAGCCGCTTTTATAGCGCAAAACCTAAAGAGTGATGTGCAAACATTGGCTTTGAAAGGTGCTAAAACCAAAGGTGTTGACATGACTTTTGCCCTTAGTCAGATCAAAGGACACCAAACATCGTGCACCAAACTGCCTCTTTGGGCAAGTACAGAAGGCATCGTTTTCCCCGTAACACTATCGCTCGAGCAATGCTCTTCGCAACAAACAGCAGAGTATAAAGCGCAACTTCTCAATCGTTTATCAAAGGGGTTAGATGTAGAAAAAATGCCCATTTCATCGCAAAAAGAGGACGAAAAAGCAACAAAAGCACTCAGCTTAACCGACTTAACGGGCGGTTTCGGGGTCGATTTCACGCTCATGGCAAAACAAGTAAACAGCTCTTGCTATGTAGAACAGCAACAAGCCTTGTGCGATATAGCAGAAAACAACTTGCCACTGCTTGGAGTTCGCAACTTTAAAGTGATGTGTTGCGATGGCGAAGCCTATCTAAAAGAAATGAACGGCACATCTTTTATCTTCTTAGACCCTGCTCGTCGTGACGCAAGTGGGGCAAAAACGGTCGAAATAGAGCACTGCACGCCCAATGTTTTGGCATTGAAAGAAACCCTATTGCAAAAGTGTTCGGTGGCTATTGTGAAGCTTTCGCCTATGTTAGACTGGCATAAAGCTGTTAAAAGTTTGAACGAAGGTGCCCCTATAGTGAGCGAAATACACATTGTTTCGGTGCAAAACGAGTGCAAAGAACTGCTCTTTGTGTTGCGAAAAAACGCTCCACAACAACCTCGAATATATTGTGTTAACGACCAACAGGTGATGAGTTATGAGCCAAGTGAAAACGAAGTGGCTCTGCAAACCATTTCTACTGAAATAGAAGAGCATAGCGAAATGCTCCAAAATCAGTATCTCTACGAGCCAAACGCTTCGCAAATGAAGGCGGGTTGCTTTGCTTTTTTGTCGCAACAATATGGTGTTAAGGCACTTTCTGCTAATAGTCACCTCTTCGTTTCGCCCCATTTCATCGATAACTGGCATGGTAGAAAGTTCAAGATACAAGCCGTTTCGAGTTTGAATAAAAAAGAACTGAAAACCAATTTCGCTAACTTTACACACGCCAACGTTGCTGTTCGCAACTTTCCGCTCAGTGCTAACGAGCTAAGAAAACGTTTAAAGCTGAAAGAAGGCGGTTCTTTTCTATTTGGAACAACGCTGGGTTTGAAAACACATATCTTGTTGATGTGCAGTAAAGAATAAGCAAAAAACAACCATTTCATCGCTCTTTTTCTTGCGTTTTGGTGTTGTTGAATGCCAATAGGAACACTTTCCCATTCTGCTTTCACGTTCTGTTTGTGATAAAAGCAGATTGGTAGGCTTGCTCCCTCTCTTTACTTTTGCCGACAAAACCACTTTTATTGCCTTGTTTTGATGTTCTTTTTCTCGATAAAAAGGCACTTTATTTGTTTCTATTTCTATTCTTCTAACGCTCAGAAACAGAACACTTTTTCCTTTTCTTCGTCTTCCTTTAAAGTCAAAAACATTTTCCTTTCGCTTCCACTTCCAAAGCCTTTCAAATGGCTTTGTATTCACCTTGTTTGGTACTCTCATTTTTATTGCCTTGTGAACTCAATGCAATTGGGTGCTAAAAGCATCGACTTTGCACCCTAAAAGCTATGCTTTTGCCAGCTAATAACACTGCCTTTGCATTGCATGGCGAAAACGCCTCTTTTTAGTTGCACTGCTTTCGACTTGTAAAAACAGCGAAAACACCCCTAAAAATCGCCCTTCTGAGCCCCAATTGGGTTGAAAGAGAATCATTAATAACAACTCGTAAAATTTATAGATATCAATATTTTATAAATAAATTGATAATAATAATACCTTTAAAGTGGAGAAATGTGGGGAAAAAGCAGTAACTTTGAAACCCAAATACAACAATGTAGAAGATAAACATGCGTTTTTTAGGAAACATAGAAGCCAAACTCGACAGCAAAGGTCGTGTTTTCTTGCCTGCATCATTCAGAAAATCTTTTTCTAACGATGCCGCAATTAAACTGGTGTTGCGCAAAGATGTGTTTCAAAATTGTTTGGTTTTATATCCCGAAGACGTGTGGAACGACTTAGTAGAAAAGCTTCGTTCTCGTCTATCTCGATGGAATAAGCAACATCAAGAGATCTTTCGTCAGTTCGTTTACGATGCTGAACAAATCGAATTAGATAGCAACGGGCGTTTCTTAATACCCAAAAGATATCTTCAAATGACCAATATTTCGCAACGAGTTCGATTCATCGGTATGGACGATATGATTGAGATTTGGGGCGGAGAGGCACTTGAAGAGCCTTTGATGGACGCACAATTGTTTGCAGAAGGACTGCAAGCGGTGATGCAAAACAACAACACAAGCAACGAGGATAACAAACAATAACTTTAAGAATCGAGACAAACCCTAAGCGCATGGCGCAGATAACGATGCCTTAAAACGCAAAAACAAGGTTGTGTAAACAAAAGAAACAAATGATTAAGACGGCAGAAACATATCATATACCAGTACTTTTGAACGAAAGTATTGATGGGTTAAATATTCAACCAGGTGGCATTTATGTTGATGTTACAATGGGTGGAGGCGGACACTCGCATGAAATTCTAAAGCGATTAGACGCTAATGCGCACCTTTATAGCTTCGATCAAGATGCCGATGCCGAAGCCAATCTTAAACAAAATCATGGCGACGACCTGTTGAATGATGAGCGTTTCACCTTTGTTCGTTCTAACTTTAGATACTTAAAGAATTGGATGCGCTATCATGGTGTAGAGCAAATAGACGGCTTGTTGGCCGACCTTGGGGTGTCGAGTCATCACTTCGACGATGAAAGTCGTGGCTTCTCGTTCCGCTTTGAGTCGCCCCTTGACATGCGAATGAATAAACGTTCGTCTAAAACGGCTGCCGACATCGTGAACAACTACGCCGAAGAAGCATTGGCAGACATCTTCTATCTCTATGGAGAATTAAAGAATTCACGCAAAATAGCATCGCTTTTGGTGAAGGCAAGACAAGAAAAAAAGATTGAAACAACGGGAGATTTTATTGCTGTTGTAGAGCCTTTGTTTAAAAGAGAACGTGAAAAGAAAGACCTTGCAAAGCTGTTTCAGGCTCTAAGAATTGAGGTAAATGGTGAGATGTCGGCGCTAAAAGAATTGTTAACAAGCGTTGTTGATATTCTAAAACCAGGCGGTAGACTGAGCGTTATCACTTATCATTCGCTCGAAGACCGCATCGTTAAGAACATAATGAAAGCAGGAAATATAGAGGGAAAGATTGAACAAGACTTCTTTGGACGCATCAACACGCCGTTTAAACTCATCAATAACAAGGTGATTGTGCCCACAGATGAAGAGCAAGAGCAGAACCCTCGCAGTAGAAGTGCAAAACTAAGAATTGCAGAAAAGAAATGAAAGAGACAGAAACAAATAAGCCTTTGGAAGTGATCGACGTGGTGGAAATACCACAAGAAGCACTTGATGAGGCGGCAAAGAAACAACAAACAGCGAACAACAACGCTGCTAACGACACCCAAGAGCCCAGCGAAGAGCTACCTACTCTAAAGGAAATCATAGAGAATAGGGCCATTGAAGGCGAACGCCCAATGAGCAAAAACTTTACGCTTCAAACGGTATTGGGTGGCGATATCCTTACTGCTGCCATTCTTCGACGCCAAATTTGGCTCATAGTGCTTATCACTTTCTTCGTCTTTCTATACATTGCCAATCGTTATAGATATCAACAACAAATGATTGAGTATGACAAATTGAAGAAAGAACTGCAAGATGCAAAGTATAAAGCCTTGTCGAGTAGTAGCGAATTGACCGAGAAAAGTCGTGAAAGTAACGTGCTCGAGATGCTTAAAAGCTATAATGATAGTACGATAAAGATCGCAAGTGAACCCCCATATATCATAACAATTCCAGAAGAATGAGCAAGTTTAATTATAAAAAAGTAATCCCAAGATACAAAGCTTTTGTGTGGGTTATGGTGCTGTTGTGCATTAGTGTACTTGTGAAAGCAATGTATATTATGACTGCTCAGCGTGGATATTGGATGCAAGTGGCCGATCGTGTGAAACGAGATAGCGTGCCAGTGAAACCCACAAGAGGTAATATTTTGAGCAGTGATGGCCGTTTAATGGCGAGTTCTCTGCCCGAATATAAGATATATATGGACTTTAAAGCCGTGAAAGAGGCTAAAAATGACTCGCTATGGCATGTAAAGCTCGATTCTATCTCAAAGGGATTGAATCAAATCTTCCCTTCTAAATCAGCTCAAGAGTTTAAAGCTTATCTTCAAGAAGGATATAAAAAGGAAAGCCGTCACTGGCCTATTTGGCCCTCAAGAGTAAACTATAACGTGTTTACCGATGTGAAAGCGCTTCCCATTTTTCGCTTAGCTCAATATAAAGGAGGTTTCCATTTCGAGGAATTTAACGCCCGTCAGCGTCCTTATGGCTCGTTAGCTGGTCGCACAATAGGTGAGATGTATGGTGCAAAAGACACTGCTCGCTTTGGTTTAGAGCTGTCTTACGATTCTATTTTGCGTGGAACTGATGGCATAAACCACCGTAGAAAGGTGCTAAATAAATTCTTAGACATTCCTGTAAAGGCTCCTGTCGACGGCTTAGACATCGTTACTACGATCGATGTTGGTATGCAAGACTTAGCCGAACGCTCTGTTATTAACGAGCTAAAGGAAATCAATGGCAACGTAGGAGTGGCCATAGTGATGGAGGTTAAGACTGGAGATATCAAGGCAATAGTGAACATGGAGCGTTGTGGTGATGGTGAATATCGAGAAAGAAAGAATCATGCTGTGAGCGATTTGCTTGAACCTGGCTCGGTATTTAAGGTTGCTTCGATGCTAGTTGCATTGGATGATGGATATGTAGACACCTCTTATGTGGTCGAAACAGGCGGAGGTGTGTGGCCAATGTATGGTAGAGAGATGAAAGATCACAACTGGAGACGTGGCGGTTACGGCACAATTAACTTCACAAAGTCTCTTATGGTGAGCTCAAACATTGGTGTTAGCCGTATAGTTGATAAGTTTTATCACGACGATCCCACACGTTTTGTGAAAGGAATATATAGAACTGGTCTTGCAGATGATTTGCATATCCCTCTCTTAGGTGCTTCTCCTGCCCGAATAAGAATGCCTAAAAAGGCTGCAAATGGGCAGTGGTTGAACTGGAGTAACACCGCATTGCCATGGATGAGTATTGGTTATGAAACACAGATACCACCTATTTCGACACTAACTTTCTATAATGCGATAGCCAATGGCGGTAAGATGATGCAGCCAAGGTTTGTTAAACAGGTAGTAAAGAATGGCGAAGTGATTCAGGAATACCCTCCTAAAGTATTGCGAGAGCAGATTGCAAAGCCTCAAAGTATTAGTAAAATGCGAGACGTTTTGGAGTATGTTGTAACCTATGGATTAGGAAGAAAGGCCGGAAGTAAGTCCTTTAAGGTTGCAGGTAAGACGGGAACGGCTCAAATGTCCAAAGGAGTTGCGGGCTATAAGTCTGGAATGGTAGACTATTTGCTTAGCTTTGCAGGCTTTTTCCCTGCCGATAACCCTCGCTATAGTTGCATTGTTTGTATCCAAAAGTCGGGTCTTCCAGCTTCAGGAGGCGGTATGTGCGGTCCTGTTTTCCATCATATTTCAGAGGGAATCATGGCTCAAGACATCAAATTAGATATCAAAGATGCTCGTGACTCATCGTCAGTTCTTATCCCAGAGGTAAAGATTGGCAATGTATTATCAAGCACTTATGTTTTAGATAAGTTAGGCATTAAAACGCAATCGCCATGGAGCAGCGTGCCAATCAATAGCAAACCCGTATGGGGAAAGGCACAGAAAGCAGGTCAAACAGCCCTTCGTTTAGAGCGAATAAAGCAGTTTGGAAGCGCATTTGTACCCGATGTAATCGGCATGGGTGCACGAGATGCAGTGTATTTGTTAGAGAGTAGAGGTGTGAAAACACGCATCATAGGCCGAGGAAAGGTAGTGAAACAAAGCCTATCTGCAGGACATCGCATCGTGAAAGGCTCTATTTGTGAACTCATTTTAGAGTAAAACAGCAATCAAATCAACGTCCATTCGTTTGCAGAGGCTTATTCTCCTAAATACAGAAGGGCGTTAAGAAGAAATAAAAAAGGAATCAAGTAAAATACGAAATATGATAATAAGTAAGCTTATTTCAGGCATTAAACCAATCAATATCATAGGTGATGCCAACAAAGAGATAGTCGGTGTAAACATCGATTCACGCAAAATAGAAGCTAATCACTTATTTATTGCCGTGAAAGGAACACAAGTTGATGGACATCGTTACATCGAAACAGCCATTGAAAAAGGCGCTGTTGCAGTGTTATGTGAGGACCTTCCCGAAGAAAAAGCAGCCCATGTAACCTACATTCAGGTACAAGATACCACCCAAGCAGCAGGCGTTGTTGCCACAGTTTTCTATGGAGAACCCTCTAAAAAGGTGCAGTTAGTAGGCGTAACAGGCACCAATGGCAAAACAACAATCGCCACATTATTATATAATCTGTTTAGAAAATTAGGCTACAAGTGCGGTCTATTGTCAACCGTTTGCAATTATATTGAAGACGAAGCAGTGCCTGCCGACCACACAACTCCAGACCCTATCGCACTCAATTACTTATTATCTCGAATGGTAGAAGCAGGCTGTGAGTATGTATTTATGGAGTGTTCGTCTCACGCAATTGCACAAAAACGCATCGCAGGACTACACTTTGCAGGCGGAATCTTCACCAATCTCACTCGTGATCACTTAGATTATCATAAGACCTTCGAGAACTATCGAGATGCAAAGAAAGCCTTCTTCGATAGCTTACCCAAAACTTCTTTCGCCATAACTAATGCAGATGACAAGAATGGAATGTACATGGTGCAGAACACAAAGGCGACAGTTAAGACCTATAGCACACGTTCTTTGGCTGATTTTAAGGCACGAATCATTGAGTGTCACTTTGAAGGTATGTACTTAGAAATCGACGGAAGAGAAGTAGGCGTGCGCTTTATCGGTAAGTTTAACGTAAGTAATTTGCTCGCAGTGTATGGTGCTTCGGTGATGCTTAAGCAACAACCAGAAGACATTCTCCTTGCACTTAGCACCCTACATAGCGTTAGTGGCCGTTTAGAACCCATCTATTCGCCCGAAGGATTCACCTGTATTGTAGACTATGCACATACTCCCGACGCCCTCGAAAACGTGCTTTTGGCTATTCACGACGTGCTAAATGGCAAAGGAAAGGTGATAACTGTGTGCGGAGCAGGCGGTAATCGAGACAAAGGAAAGCGTCCTTTGATGGCTCAAGAAGCTATTAAACAAAGCGACAAAGTGATTTTAACCAGCGACAACCCACGTTTTGAAGACCCACAAGACATTCTAAACGATATGAAAGAAGGTTTGAACAACGCTCAGTTGAAGAAGACTTTAACCATAGTAGACCGCAAAGAGGCTATCAGAACCGCTTGCTCTTTGGCACAAAAGGGCGATGTTGTGTTGGTAGCAGGAAAGGGACACGAAGACTATCAAGAGATAAATGGAGTGAAACATCACTTTAACGATAAAGAAGTTCTATACGAAATTTTTCAGAACGACTAAGCGTTCCATTGGCAGTTGAAACGTTGCTCCGTCGCAGTGTTTATCGCATCAGAGCATCATCTCCAATCTATCGCCCAAACATCTTTTAAAGATTGGCGTGCAAACTCATTGCTATTGGCGTGTAATTGCATAGCTATTAAGGTGTAAAAGCAATGCAATTGAGGTGTAAACTCAATGCAATTAGAAACTGCCCACAAATGGTTTATAGAACGAAAGAAATACAAGTAGTAAAATAAAGACAACATGTTATACTATCTTTTCAGATTTTTAGAGCAATACGGAATATCTGGTTCGCACCTTTGGGGATACATTTCGTTCCGTGCTTTATTAGCAATGATTTTATCATTAGTTATCTCTTCGTGGTTTGGAGAGCGTTTTATTAAGTATTTAAAGCGTAAACAAATCACCGAAACTCAGCGTAGTGCAGAGATAGATCCATTCGGAGTGAACAAAGTTGGCGTTCCTTCTATGGGTGGAATCATCATCATTTTGGCAATACTTGTACCCGTGTTGCTCCTCGGACGCTTGCGTAATATCTATCTAATCCTAATGATTATCACCACAGTTTGGCTGGGTTTCTTAGGCGGAATGGACGACTTTATCAAGATTTTCAGGAAGAATAAAGACGGACTTAGCGGTAGATATAAGATCATTGGACAAATAGGTATAGGCTTAATTGTGGGCATTGTGCTCTGGTCTTCACCCGATGTGAAAGTGAATGAGAACGTTGCTGTGAAACGAGAGGGTAGCGAATTGGTGATAAAACACCGCACAGAGGCTCGCAAATCGTTGAAAACAACGATCCCATTTGTGAAAGGACACAACTTAGATTATTCGAGATTAACCGCTGTTTTTGGTAAATATAAGGTGGCAGCAGGCTGGATTTTGTTTGTTATCATGACCATTTTGGTGGTAACAGCAGTGAGTAACGGAGCCAATCTCAACGATGGTATGGACGGAATGTGCGCTGGAAACTCCGCCATTATAGGTGTTGTACTGGGCATTTTGGCTTATGTCAGCTCGCACATCGAATTTGCGTCCTATCTGAATATTATGTACATACCAGGTTCGCAAGAGTTAGTTGTGTTCTTTTGTGCCTTCATTGGTGCGCTAATAGGATTCTTATGGTATAACGCTTACCCTGCTCAAGTGTTCATGGGAGATACTGGTTCGCTCACAATTGGCGGTATTATAGCAGTGGGAGCCATCATCATTCATAAAGAATTGTTGCTTCCTATCCTCTGTGGAGTATTCTTTGTAGAGAGCTTAAGCGTGATAATGCAAGTGTGGTATTATAAGTTAGGAAAGCGAAAGGGCATTAAACAACGTATATTTAAGCGTACTCCGATTCACGATAACTTCAGAACTCAAGACTCACAGCTTGATCCTGACTGCAAATATCTATTGAAAAAGCCTCACGGAGTGTATCATGAATCAAAGATAACTATACGCTTTTGGATTGTAACCATCATCTTGGCTGCTCTCACTATCATCACATTAAAGATACGATAAAATAGTATTTTCGTTCAAAAAGGCGTGGAAGGCTCTTGCAACGGCATTGCGAACAGAGGCTACATGCACCATGAAAAGAATTAGAAGAAATAACAAATTATGGCAAGAATAGTAATTTTAGGGGCAGCCGAGAGTGGTATTGGAGCTGCAGTATTGGCGCAAAAGCAAGGTTTCGACGTTTTTGTTTCTGATAAATCACCTATAAAAGACAAATATAAAGAGCAGCTAAACAAACGCAATATACCCTGGGAAGAGGGACAACACACTGCAGAATTGATTTTAAATGCAGACGAAGTGATTAAAAGTCCGGGCATTCCTAAAGAGGTTCCGATGGTAAAAGAGATTGTAAAACACAACATTCCTATTATCAGCGAAATTGAGTTTGCAGGCCGATACACCAACTCTAAGATGATATGTATCACAGGAAGTAATGGTAAAACCACTACCACTTCGTTGATATACCATATCTTTAAAGAAGCAGGTTATGATGTTTCGCTTGCAGGAAACATAGGAAAAAGCCTTGCTTTGCAGGTCGCTGAGGCTCCACATGCATACTATATTATCGAGATTAGCTCATTTCAGCTCGACGATATGTATGACTTCCGTGCCAACACAGCCGTTCTTTTGAATATCACTCCAGATCATTTAGATCGCTATGAGTATAAAATGCAACTCTATACCGATGCAAAGATGCGTATAATTCAAAATCAAACGAAAGACGATAGCTTTGTATATTGGGCAGATGATGAGGTTGTTGCAGCCGAATTGCATAAGTATAACATCGAAGCACAACAGCTTACATTCTCTGAAAACGCATCAAACAGCGTGGCAGCGTGCGTAGATAATGGTGAGATAGTGGTGAAAAAGCCAGTAGAATTCACCATGCCACGAGCAGAACTCTCTCTTCTTGGTCGCCATAATCTATACAATTCGTTGGCAGCAGCATTGGCGGCGGCAGCTAATGGAGTTGATGTTGAGGCTATAAAGCATGGCTTACGCACCTTTGCAGGTGTGGAACATCGTTTAGAATACGTCACTACCGCCAACGGAGTGCGTTATATTAACGATTCAAAAGCTACCAATGTAGACGCATGTAGATGGGCTTTAGAGAGCATGACCACCCCAACTATCCTCATTTTAGGTGGATTAGACAAGGGAAATGACTACAATGAGATAAAGCAATTGGTGTTAGATAAGTGCAAAGCGCTTGTGTTTATGGGCGCAGATAATAGCGTGTTGCATGAGTTTTTCGATGGACTTGGAATTGAAATTGCCGACACTCACAGTATGGAAGAGTGCATGAAAGAATGTAAAAAGCGTGCCGTTGAGGGCGATACCATTCTTTTAAGTCCCTGTTGTGCCAGCTTCGACCTCTTTAAAAACATGGAAGATCGAGGCGAACAGTTTAAAACTTGGGCACGAAAAGCATAATAATAGCTTTCAATAGCAGTAACAATAAAACAGAAAGTCACATCGAGCAATAATAAAAGGGCATATAACAAAACGATGAATACGAATAAATTAGGAAATATTTTCAAAGGAGATAAAGTGATTTGGATGGCTTTTTTCTTCCTTTGTGTCATCAGTATTATTGAGGTTTTCTCTGCTTCTTCGGGCTTAACATATAAAAGTGGTAGCTATTTAGCACCCGTTTTTAAGCACATGTTTTTGTTAAGTTTAGGTGCAATCGCTATGATTTTTACCCTAAACATACCCTGTCGATACTTCAAGACACCCACTCTTTTCCTCTATTTTGGGTCTATTCTCGGCTTGTTGTGGGCAGTAATAGCAGGCGAAGCCACCAATAATGCTCAACGATGGATAAGTTTTTTAGGAATACAATTTCAGCCTTCAGAGATTGCAAAAGGTACTATTATATTGCTAACTGCTCAAATTTTGAGTGCACTTCAAACCGAAAACGGAGCCGATAAACGTGCTGTTAAATGGATTTTAGGACTTTCTGCACCCCTTATTCTGTTGATATTCAAAGAGAACTTCTCAACGGCTGCCCTTATTTCGTTGGTTGTTTTCATGATGTTTGTACTGGGAAGAGTACCTAAAAAGCTGTTAGGTTATATGGTTGCGTGCGTTGGTGGACTTGCTGTTGTGGGCTTTTTGCTGATTATGACCATTGGTAAGGTAGAAGAACAACCCGACAACAAGAAGCTACTTACAGAGCAAGTAGAGCCTAAAAAGGAAGAAAAAGGCGGTATAGGATCGTATTTAAAGCGTTTAGATACATGGAAATCACGTATCAATAAGTTTACTTCAGGAAAAGATTTAGCCCCTAATGAGGTCGATTTAGATAAGGATGCGCAGGTGGCACACGCCAATATTGCCATTGCATCGTCGAACATTGTGGGACGAGGTCCAGGTAATTCAGTAGAAAGAGACTTTCTTTCTCAGGCCTTTTCCGACTTTATTTACGCCATAATTATAGAGGAAATGGGTATCGGAGGAGCCTTCTTTGTGGCCCTACTTTATATGGTTATCTTGTTTAGAACAGGAACTATTGCTCGGCGATGTGAGAACAATTTTCCTGCATTTTTGGCCATGGGATATGCGCTTTTGTTAGCAACTCAGGCCGTATTCAATATGTGTGTGGCTGTAGGACTTGCGCCTGTAACAGGTCAACCCTTACCACTTGTAAGTAAAGGAGGTACTTCAACCATCATCAACTGTGTTTTCTTAGGAGTGATTTTAAGTGTAAGTCGTTCGGCAAAGGTAAGAGACGAGTCGGCAACTGCACCCACACCAGTGGCAGAAAACGACACAGAATCGAACTAATATCTAAAATTCTATATATCGAACCGCTCTAAGTTATCTATTTAGGGCGGTTCATTCTTTTTATATCTCTCATCATCTCTCACCCTCATTCCACAACTCTTCACCCCTCATTCTTTTGTTGTTTGATATGGGGAGTATCGCATTGGAGAGAGAACAAAAATGGTAATGTGGGGGAATAGCATTGCTTTTAGAATGCAAACTCAATCCTTTTGCATCATAATCTCACTGCTTTTGCAAGGTAAAAGCGTTGCTTTTGGGGAATGAAGGATCAGCCCCTAAAAAGAAAGGGGAGTGGAGGAGGAAAAGAAAGGTAAACGGGGTGCGGTGAAAAGGCAACTCGGGTGAGTGGTTTATCGCATGATGTCTTTCAACACTTGTAGCGATTTAAGCTCTGCAAAGGTGGGGAGGTGCAACTTATAATAATTCAAAATGATGTCTGTACAGCGGTTTCTTTGCTCGTGCGACATCTCGAATAAGTGCATGGTGTTATAGTTCGAACGGAGCAATTGATACATGGCTATAGAGTCGGTGGGCGTTAGATAGTCGGTGTGTATGGGCGAATAATCTTCGAAACAGCCTGTTCTCAAATTAAAAATGCAACCCTCATTAAAACCATCGGTATTGGGATAGAAACCGATGAAACGTGTGAGTTTGATCATAAACACGAGGTGGAAGTTGGCAAAAGAGCCAGTGCAACTGTCTAACCACAATAGTCCTGCCTCGATATAATTGTGCAAAAGGGCGGTTTGCGCTTCGCTTTTGGTGGCGTGATACAAGAATTCTGCTATGAAAAGTGCGATACTGCACTTGAAAGGATCAAAGAAAATCGAATTAAAAGGATGAGCCATTTTGATGTCATTCAACTTCTGTAAGCCCACGTTTTCACGATAATCGAAAGCGAGTTCGAGTAGGGTAAGGGGTTGAAAAAACTGTCGTTTGGTGGCTGCAGAGCCTTTTTTGCCCACTCGAACAATAAAACTAATGCGTCCTAATTGCTCTGTTAGCATGTCGACAATCATTTGATTCTCTTTGTATTTGAATGAGTGTAGAACAATTGCAGATGTATTTACGAGCATAAAAATGGGGTGTTTTGTTGTGATGAGTGGACTTTTTGAATGTTGTTTCGCCCTTTTTATGGGGTGATGTATGGGTGCGTGATAAGAATTGCGTGCGTTGGTTGTATCTACATGCGTGCGTATATTATTATAAGTACATGCGTGCGTGCGAAAGATATGGGTGCTTTTGTGTCGCACTTTCGTCACCTTTATGCTGTGGCTTCGCTGTCTTTATATTGCGCCATCGCTACTTTCATGTCTGTTTTTCTTCTTTTTGCTTCTTACTTTTGAATGAACTTTAAAGCGAACTTATTGCTCTTGCGTTGGAATTTCTTCATTCTCGCATCTAACGCTTACCTTTGTAGCATCAAATGGGGTCGCTTTTGCATAGTATTCTCACCCGTTTTGTATCCCAAGAGGGGTGAATTTGCGATTTTTTGTCGCTGTAATTCAAATTTAATTGAAATGCAAAAACAATGCAATTCCGGTCTGAAAAGACAGAAAAGGACCCGTTTTAGCCACAAAAGTATAAAAAATTAGGCTCTTTAGAAAAAATATTTCGCAAAAGATTTGGTAATTAAATAAATTGTTGTACCTTTGCAACCGCAAACAAAAACTTATGGTCCCTTCGTCTATCGGTTAGGACGAGAGATTTTCATTCTCTAAAGAGGAGTT
>ERZ773180.396-NODE-396-length-27085-cov-3.982131_pt1 | contig 27085 bp, 32 predicted proteins | sample MGYA00511080_ERZ773180 | MGnify/ENA primary metagenome ERZ773180 (study PRJEB29015, sample SAMEA2738175) | human oral metagenome | biome: human oral; feature: human-associated habitat; material: saliva | place: China | collected 2178 ... | reverse complement strand
CGAAAGAAGGAAACTAGGATATTTACTACAGCAAGGAACAAAAAAGATGTGGACGGAAGTTCTTCTATATATAATAGTGATTGCATACGCTGTATTCATCATGAGTACGGCTGTAGTCATCGTTTTGGAGAACCGCCAGCCGGCCAAAACTATTGCGTGGCTCATTGTGATATGGCTGTTGCCCATCATTGGCCTTATATTCTTCTATTTCTTCCATAGTACATCCATCGAAATTTGTTCTAGATACTACTTTATATTTACGTCCAAATATAATAATGATATCACTCATTATTCATCATCACCCTTCTACATGATTATCAAATTTTGCATCATGTAAATCTTTAATTAGTTTATATATTTTATTAACCGATGTTTCAAGTTTATCCATTCTATTAGAAATAGCTTCAATATCTGCAATAATTTCTGTGAATTTATCATCCTTACATTCAATTACTTCTTCCAGAGTATATTCGTTACCAGATGTTCTGGCAACGACTTTATACTTCTTTCCTGCTATTTTTATTATTTTTCCTATCATATTAACTCCTTATGATATATAATATTTACCCTTTGGTATGATTACATCTTTATCACCTTTAGATATCATTAACGATTTATTTATTTTTTCAATACTGTTACATATTTTAACCATATCCAAACTAGTTTCTTCCCATGCTTTAGCTATAATTTCCAACCTTTTCTTATATTCTACATCTTCTTTCTTTTTCATATTGACTCCTTATACTTCCATATTATTAAGAATATTACTAGTTTTTAATAATTCTTGCTCGATATCATTTACAACACTTTTAATTTCATCAATTATTTTTAATTTTTCTTTTACATCTTCAGACATGTCAATTGCTTTAAATAATAACTGGCATTCACTTTTGTGCTGACGTGATGATATTTTTACAATATCGTAAATTTTACCATTCATTTTAATTTTTAAATCTTTAGTTTTCTCTAAATCAATTATCAATACAATCATCTCCTATTTTATTATTTCTAAAAGTTTACCATAATCCATCCATTGCTTTACCTTATCCATTTTAGATTTACTTCCATTTTCACCAAGTATTAACCAGTCAGTCTTACTACTTACACTATCAGTTACATGTCCACCATGACTTTCTATAAGTTCCTTAATACTTTCTCTAGTATATCCTGGTATACTTCCAGTAACTACAAAGTTAAGACCATCTAATTTATTACTTTTACTAACTTTAACTTCAGATTCCATATTAAGATAAGGTCTAAGATTTTCTATAAGTTTTAGATTTCTTTTATTTTCAAACCATTTTCTCATATAATTAAGCATTTCATCACCAACACCATCAACATTAACTATACTTCCATCCATTACAGCATCTTTAATTTTATCAATGCTTCCATAATGATTTGCTAATGTTTTACTCATTCTACGTCCAATAAATGGTATTTGTAATCCTGATAGTACTCTATTAAATGGTTGATTTTTACTATTATCTATTTCTTCCATAAGTTTCTCAGCATTCTTTCGACCAAGTGCATCACTAAGTGTTCTAAATCCTATATCTTTTATAAAGCTTCCATATAAAACATCTAGATTATCCTCATTATCCATTATATAATATACAATACTAGCAGCAGCAGCATCTCCAAGACCTCTAATATTCATAATATCTCTAGATGCAAAATATTTAAGTTGCTCTATTCTACATCCTACACAATGTTCTGGATCGCTACAACCTATAAATGGGTCAATTTCTAATATTTTATTATCACAATATGGACAAAGTTCTGGAATTTCTATATCTTTTTCATTACCAGTTCTAGCTTCAGTTATTACAGAAACTACTTGAGGTATTATTTCAGCTGCTTTCTTAACTATTATTCTATCATTAAGTTTAAGATCCATTTTCTGTACCATTTCAGCATTATGTAAACTTGCATATGATACAATAGTTCCACCAATAGTAACTGGTTTAAAACATGCTACTGGAGTAAGTATACCAGTACGTCCAATAGTCCAATCAATCTCTTCTAATGTTGTTACTACACTATCAGTAGGATATTTATAAGCAATTGACCATCTAGGACTATTAGCTCTATTTCCTAAAGCTTCCCAATATTTCTTATCATTAATTTTAAGAACAGCTCCGTCTATGTCAAATCCATAATCTTTCGCTTTTATAGCATTAATTACTATCTCCATATTCTGAAGATCGTTTGATTTTACTATGTATCTATATTTATCCATAGTTGGAAGTCCTAGCCTATGCATCATAAATATATCTTCTAATTGAGTTGGTGTTCCATTTCCTACTATATAATAGAATAATACATGAAGTCCTCTTTCTTTTACTACATTAGCATCTAATTGACGTAGTGTTCCACTAGCAAGATTTCTAGGATTAGCATAAGGATCTTCTCCTTCGCTTACTCTTTGCTCATTTACCTTATCAAAATCTTCCCTAGTCATATAAACTTCACCACGAACTTCAATTGATATTGGTTCTTTTAATTGTAATGGTATATTTCTTATTTGCATTACATTTTCAGTTACGTCCTCACCAATAGTTCCATTTCCTCTAGTAATTGCTTGTACTAATTTACCATCTTTATAAATACAACTAATAGAAAGACCATCTATTTTAGGTTCTATTTCTATGTCAATTACTTTATTTTCACAAGAACTTTCTATCCATTTTACTATATCTTCTATATTGTAACTATTTTCCAATGATAACATTGGAACTTTATGTTGTACTTTACTAAATTTACTAATAGGATTAGCCCCTACTTTTGTAGGGGTGATTCCATGTTTCTTATATAAAGCATTAAGTTCTTCAACTAATTTATCATATTCAAAGTCTGATATTAGACTCTCATTTTTATTATAATAAGCATCTGCATACTTATTTATTAACTCTTCTAGTTTCTCTATCTTGTTTTTGTCTTCCATCATTAATCACCTCTTTAACCTTCTCTTTTAAAAGATACGCTATATTTTCTACTGGTGAATCAAAATATATACCACCATATTTCATAATACCAGTAATAAATTTTATTATATCAATATCACTTTTATTAAAATTTATATCTAATTCAAACAGTTTCTTTAATTCTTTTTCTTTAATCCATGTATAATTACCAAAAGAATACTCATCAAGTATTTCATACATTTTTACTTGATTAGTTGGAAATCCTGGGCAATGATGTTTTAATTGTAGTGCTCTCTTTAAATAATTTATAAAATCATGAGCCTCAATTATTACTATACTATTATTACCATTCTCATCTTCTGATGCTGTGAAATCCAATATAAAGTTTTTCCATAAATACAATGTATGACATATTGTCATAAAGTATGTTATGAATTCATCTCTATAATTATTTAATAAGTACTTTATATAATGGTCTACATTTATATGCGGTACATTATCATAACGAGCATCTGCAATACAATTTGTTATCATACTAGTTATAATAGCTACAGTTCCATTAAATAGGTCTGGTTTCTTAGTTTCAAAAGATTCAAGTTTATATAAATCCTCTTTAAGAGATTTAATCATAGACATTATTTCATTTCTATCATTATAAGGTTTATATCTGTGAATAAATCCCATACTAGTCCAACCTATAGCTTGGTCACATAATTCACATAATACCTTAGTTGGATATGAACCAAGTCTATCTTTTATATAGATGTTATCATTATTTTCTTTGATGATATTTTTAAAATCATTGCACATTTTAATTTTTATTACTCTTCCCATATTTCCAATCTTTTTATAAAATCTTATTGGTCTAGGTGTATCACACGATTTATTAAAGTTAACTGTTTTCATCTTAGTCCTCCAATTATTTGTAATCCTCTAAAAGTAACTTCTTTATCATCTATTCTAGTTTCATTTATCCAATGTAGGAAATTTCTAACTTCTTCCATAGACTTACACATATCATTTTCACTATTTAGAATTTCTGCAATAGTATTATGATATTTATTTAAATCTTCAGGCTTTTCAAATACCATATACTTAAGTTCTTTAATCTTTCTAAAAAGTCTATTTTTACTAAAAGTTAAATGATAATTTCCAACACCTTTATTAAATAGTGAGTGCTCCATCAAATCCAAATGATCGGGTACGTTTACCACTTTATATTTATGATACATTGTATCAGTTACTAGTATAGTTTTAAATATACTTAAGATATACATTTGAATATAAAATTCTATTATAAATGTATTATAACCTACTGCATCTATAACTCTTATAAGAGTGTCTACTGATTTCTCATTTTGCTCATATAAAAGTATGTCTACAATACCTTCTTTAAAACCTAGACAAGATCTACACATATATAAACACAAATAATCTACGACTATATTAGTCTTATCTTTTTTAGTTTTATTTTTAATTTTTAACTTATTTTCTAATTCTTCAGAATAAAATCTCCATACTCCATCAAACATCATACATAAATCAGTGCTATCATATTCACTAGCTTTGATGTAATAACTAACTAAATAGTTTGCTATTTGTTTAAGTAAACTATTAATCTGGATTTTATTCTCATAAGTAATTCTCTGCCCAATATCCCTGTCTTTATTAACTTCTGTTAAATCTCTTAAGAAGCTCCGTCTAAACAATTCGCCATACTTGTCATACTTCTTCTTAACTTCAGGGTCCATTCTTTTACTAAATTTAATCATATTAACGCTCCTTTATATTGCCATATATGGCTTACAATATATATTGCAAATGATAATATAAGTACAAATGCTATTATAGATTTCAATTTTTCTATATTAGTTGTACTACCTACAGTTTTATACATAGTTAATCTTAATATAAATAATGCTGCTGTTAACATAATCAATAACGCAATATCATATAATATTAACCATAACATTTGTATAACCGACACCTTTAATTCACCTCCTTTTACTATACTATTATATGTAATTATTGTATTATTTAATTCTTGCTGAAATAGATATCAACACAAGTATTAACATATGAATCATTGCTAATTTAAATGATATATTTATTAAAGTGAATATCATACGAAATCCTTTATTTTTAGCATCTTTATATGATTTAAAATCATCTATTAATGTATCACCAAATATGATTATTAATACATAAGATATAATCATTTCGATAAAATATCCCATTTAATCACTCTCCTTAAACACAATTGTTAGTAAAATATGTCCTGGTATTTTTACTTTGTAATAATAATTATCTACTACTTTACCTTCTTCAACTATTTTATCTAATATATCTAGTATTTTTGTGAACATGTTTCTATCAGAGTGAAGCTCTACTGTAAACTCATTCTTTCTCATTTGTACTTTCCTCCCATATAGCAGGCTCATCTATAGTTTCAAGTTTTTCAATTAACATCTTAATGACACTAGCTACTTCATGAACATGTCTACGTTCTGATAGACTAACTGCAGTTCTCTTTTTAAATTCAACTTCTACATCAATCCAATGTGTATTATAAAAACCCATTTTATACACACTATAATCATATATAAAATATTTATCATCATATTCTTTAAGCATTTTACCAAATGGTACTATGTCATCATCTTTACTATAGAACTTTGCTGTTAATATCATTTATTATTCACATCCTTTTTATATGTTATTATAATTTGACATGGTCTAGGGTCATCAATATCATCATGTTCGATAATATTATCAATAGAATATCCTTCATTAACTATGGATTTTATATGTTGAATTACTTCCATAATCTGAATCCTAGCTAAAGGATCCAAAAGTTTGATATTTGTCTGTCTTTTAGTTTTCATTGCAATCATCCTTTTTAGCTATTTCTGATATTTTATTAAATAAAACTTCATAATCAAGGCTGTCAAAACATTCCTTATAATCTTCATCTTCATTTATTAATTCAATATGTATATCATAGTGAGATTTATCTCCAGTTATACTAGATTCAACTATTTTAACTATATTAAAATCTATTAATGCATGTGTTAACTTATACTCTAATAGTAATGCTAATATAGGTTTCGCATCAACGTTTGTATTTATTTTAAAATCCAATTTAACAATTTCATCTGCAAGACTTTTCTCATGCTTTTTATAATACTCTACATATATAAAATTTATATGATCATGCCAAAATTCACTATAAGACCCGCATGCATGTTTCATACACTTTGGATATATACCATTCTGAATGTTGGCTATCATTTTCATTGCAACTTTAGTTAAATCAAACTCAAAATCTTTTCTTCTTATCATTTCAGTTCTATTCATCATTATCCTCCTTACTAAACTCCAACTGTACACAATATGGATATCTCCAATCATTCTCATAAGTTTTATGTACACTTTTAATACTATATCCTTGCTCTAATTTCTCTTGAACTTCTTTCATCATATCATAAACAGCAGTTCTTAATACTTCTGTTTCATTTCTAATCGTTAATTTCTTAATTTCCATTTCTATCTCCTCTAGAATACTGTTAATATACTTGTAGTCATAATCTTTCCATTTTTATTTAATGGACACATAATTCCCATTGTAGTAACTACTTGTCCCAGTTTATGTTCAAATTCTGTAGCAATCGTTCTATCGACAAATGCAAACTTATTCCATTCTAGTAATAGCGGATATTCACTTATATCCATTGGTAATGCAATTTTATCAATACTTTCTGGAATATCTATATACGGGTCAAATGTTACATCAATACCAAAGACGTTATATATTTCATCTTTAGTTTCCATCTTATCAATTTGTCTTATTAAATCAACTCCTTCCTGTAAATTAAAATCATTAGCATCTGTTAATGCCTTAGCACTCTGATATATTTTAAATAGTTCCTTTTTATCAGAGTTGCTTACCTTGTACATATTCTTCTTATCAGTTTCACTCTCCTTCCCTTCTTTAAACTTTTCTGTTTTTGTTACAATACTTCTTAAAGCTTTCCATACAATAAGTTCCCATGCTTGATCACATAGTTTATTAAATGTATCTGGTTGTTCAGCTTCAAACTTCATTAAGTTTTCTTTATCAAAGTTTAATTTAGCAACACCAAAACTTCCAGGTACTTCAATAATATTATCTGAATATAATCTATTCCATAAACGTACAGCTTTAATTCTATGGTCACTCCATATAAGAGTATTATCCTTAGTTTTTAATACTGTTTTCCCATCCAATAAGAAATCCTTAGATGTTACCATATCGAAAACTTCATCTGCAGTATCTCTTATTTTATTAAGTACAGACTTATAATCAAATTCACTCATACTTTTCATAATATCATTCTTAACTATTTTAGCTACTTGTTCTGATATCATTGGATTTTGGTCTGATTTAATAAATCCTAAACCTTTAACTGCAAAACCGTTTCTTCTCATAAAGTCTTTAATACTATAGTTATAAGTATAAGCTTTCTTACCACTTGCTAAGTGTATTTGGTCCATTACCATTTCACATTCTAAATCTATATATGGTATTAAACTATCATCTATTCCTTTAGCTTTAGCATAATTCTTAAGACCTAGTTTAATATTACCTAAGTATATATTCATTAATATTAATATAACCACATTATTAGCTAATAATGGACTAGCATCTTTAAATATATCTGGGAATAATTCCATAATATGCTTTCTATCATTACTTAATACAGTAACATTACTGTCTGTGTCTGCTAGACTTATATTATTTCTATGCATGTTTTGTACAATATCCACCATAGTTGGCATATATGTTCCTTCTAAGTAATCTCCTGCATAATAATAGAACCCATATGTAAGTTCTGTTATATCTTTACATAACTCAGATAATAATTCCTTCGTACGTTCATGTTTTGCTGGATTTATCATTTCCCCACCATTAATTTCCACTATTAAATTATCGATTTTGGCGGCTTCTAATATGGTTTTTAGACGTTCTTTAATAGAAGGTAATTCTAGTACCTTAGTAAGGTTATTACGCATATAAAGTACCTTTAAAGCGTTATAAGGCATACTTTCTAGCCTATTTTTTAAGAAACTCATTGCATAATAATTATCATAATGATATCCTAACATAAATCTTATAACTGTATCTATATCTACGTCTGGTAATTGGTACTTTTCACATATTTCATCATAGTTAGATTCTAGCACAGCATTAATTAAAGCTAAATGTGCTTGTATTACATAATATCTATAACCATTACCAAGAAGTTCATTTATAATAGATACAACAGCGATTATATTACGTCCAGACGTAGTAACAGTATCTGCGATATCTATATTATAGATATAAGCTTTAACAAACCCACCAAGACCATAAAATCCATTAAGTTTTACTTTAACCTTAGATTCTAGATTTGCATGTTTATTTTCTTTAATCTTATCCCCTATATTTGCACTGTTATTCTTAGCACGTTTCCATATTTGACGCACACCCATACCATTTATAAGCGTCCATCCAGTTATACTAGGTTTATTCTTATAAGAATGAATACAAACACCATTTTCATTTAAAATAAGATTATTTTGACTATTATAATAAAAATCTATTGCATTATATTTAACAGTATCAAAATATACACTATTCATTATTTCTATAAATCCATCTTTATAATGGTTATTAAATATAGATTCAAGTTTATCTTTATCAATACCAGTAATAATATTTGCTTGCTTAATCCAATCTTGTTTAAAGTGTTCTTTATTGCTTAATACATTATCCATAATTCCTCCATATTTTGACGGTAAATAATATTAAATCCCCGATAGATTGTTAGTCTATCGGGGATATAGTTTTACTTTAATTTAAATTTTACATACTGATAAAGTGCGATTGTTTGTTCTAATAATCTCTTTTTATATAATAAGTTATTAGTTCTGTTATACACCAAATATAACACTATAGCAATACCAGCAGTAAAAAGAGATAAGTACACCATAATTATCGCTCCTGTTCTTTTTGTTGTTCTTCCTTAATATATCTTTTTCTGTCTTTAATGTATCTTTTATACTCTAACTTAACCATTTGAAGATGAATTAGTTGTTTTGCTGCACGGCTAGTGAAACTGTATAAATATATTATCAATGGGATACTAATAATTATGAAAGCTATCATACATAATTTAATGAGAAAGACAAATATTTGGCATACTAATAGTATGAAGATTTCCATATATCTACCTTATTATATGTAATTATCTAGAACGTAATAACTAGCTCATCACGTTCAGGATAATATTTTACATTACCTTCCTTAAGTAATTCTATCTCATTATGATGTATAATATGAGCTTCATTTTTATAACCCATTGTATGTAAAGATTTATACGCAGCCTGGTCAGATACAAAAGTATCTCCTCCATTATATATAGTTCCAAAACTATTAGCGTATACATTAGGTCCATATGTATAAACAACAGGTCCTACTACAGAACCCATATATTGAGTTCCAAGGTATCCGCTATTATGTTGGCTATATTTTTTACGCAACATGGTTTTACCACTAAATGCAGAAGTTTCTACTCTAACAAAAATACATAAATGTTCACTATTATAAACAGGTGCTATCTTTTTATCATAGATAGCCGAAATCATATTATCTATATCCGTCTTTTTATATTCACTTACAGATATATTGTGTAGATTTTCGATAAAGTAGTTTGCTTCGTCTACTTCAAATAAAACCCATTTTTTAGTATAATCTACTTTCTTTTCGCTAAGACCAAGTTCATCATTCTGTTTCTTAGTTAAGTACTCCTCATGTTGACGTATTATATATTTTTCATCTTCATCTAATTCATCTATTTCTTTTGCTAGAATTTCATCTATATTAGCCGGTGGAGTATACTCCTTAGGCTTTGGTAATGGTTTAGTATCTCTAATTTTTATTAGTTCTTGAACCACAATATCAGCTAAACAGTTAGAATACTCGTCGTTTATTTGATATTGGAATGCATCTGGAACTACTATTCTACTAGGATCTACAAAATGAGATTTGTAGAATTCATCATCATTTAATTTGTCACTATCAGTACTTATAAGAATTTTATCTAAATTAAATCCAATACCATCAATTCTTACTGTAGATATAGGTTCTTTAATATTCTTAATATCTGGAACATTATCTACAACTTTAGTCTTATCAGTTATTTTACCAAATATACTACAAGCTTCACAATAAGGATCTTTTTCTTTTACTCTTTCTACAAATTCTTTAACTTCTTTGTTAATCATTGTAAATATTATAGGGCTTTCCATTGTAAAAGTTGTTATATTATTGGCCTTACAGAATTCTCTTATAGCATTAGATAATAATTCATATAGGTTATTTACACTTTCGTCTACTAAACCTAGTTTTATATAGTACTCTAGAGTACGCATGTCTTCCAGTTTATGTTTCGATATATATGGTTTATATAAAAACATTGGAGTACTAGTTTTAGTTAATTTCGGTGCTTTACTATTCTGTTTTGTCATGAATACTAATTTCATCAATGTACACCTCCTTATCTATTAATTCTCTACTTCCATCTGGATTATAAATACACTTTTTATTTTCATATTCTGGATGTTCTGCCCAGAACTCATCTCTTAGTAATTGTCTTATTCTTTCACGTTCACATAGTTGATTAAGTCTTTCTATACCACCAGGTGTAGACTCACATTCATCATGGAATGCTGGACAATTCATCCAACATACACCAACATTTTTAACTATACAATTTTCACAACGTGGAAAATTCTTTATATTAGATAATACTACAGTAGATGCTAATAAATGGTCTCCTAGATTCTCTATTTCATCCATTTCATGTGTGATATTAGGATATCTTATACAAGGAGATATTTTCCCATCATATCTTACTGTGATATCTTCGTCGAGACCGCACATATATGGACTATGTTCCTTATCTATGTCTTTACTAAAGTATTCTGCATTGCCTTCATCATATACAGAAATATAATGTTCATATACTTGAGGCAGATGCTCCTTACATAACATAATAAAATCAAACCATTCGGTATTATCTTTAAAATAATCTTCCATACTACGTAATGCATATATATGCCAATTATGACCGCTTTCTGCTATAAATTTAAGATTTTCTACATATTCGTCGAAATCTCTAAGAAGTAAACCATTTATACTAATATTAAATGAAACATATAATCCTTCTATTTTATTAACCTTTTCTATCATTTTACGAACAGACGGTTGCTTTTTAATAGTTTGATACGCATAGTCTGTACCTTCTATACTAATAGTAACATGCCACATACGTTTCATAAGTTCACACGCTCTAGGATTATCAACCCATAAACCATTACTAATAATACAATAACGGTATTCTGGATATTTATTCATAACGTGTTCTATAACATCTAAATTAAGAGATGGTTCTCCACCGAAAAACTCGATTTCTCCATTGAAACCTGGTTCTTGTTTTATCTTCTCTATAGCTTTCTCAGCAGTTTCTATAGTCATGTTTTTTCTAGCTTTTTCTTTATGTTGGTAACAGAAAGAACATTTCATATTACAATTTTCACTAACTAATAAAGATAAACCGTATTTATTTTCCATGCTAATTCCTCTCTATTCTTGGTAACCATATAAAGGTTCCCTACTTTCTAATAATTCTTTTTTCATCATATACATCATACGTTGTCTTTCACATAGTAGTTCTTGAGTTTCTTTTTTAAGATTCTTAAAAACTCCTGGATGTAATGAACAGTGTTCTTTATTTTGAATCATACAATTCTTACAACTTGATATATAATTACTATTTATAATCTTATTCATAGTTTCCGTATAATTATCATTAAATGTGCCAATTTTATCATCAAAATTCATATCAAATGGAATTATATTCCCATCTGTGTCAAATGTTAAATATGCACCATCTAAATTATATAAGTACTGGTCTCCTGGATTAGTAAATCCATCAATAAATGATTGGTCATAACCTATATATTCCTTATACATCTCTATGTCTTGTTCCTTCATTTCATTTACAAAAAACCACCATTGTAAGTTATCAGTCCAGTTATTATTATCTCCTAGATTCTCTAATATATTTACATATATTCCATGATTTAATAAATGTTTACGAAGTCTAACCATTTGCCTGACATCTTCAACTTGTACTAAATCTGTCATAACCATAGAGAAACTTATTAATATATCTGGATTCTCTATTTTAAAGTTTTTAATATCATTCATTAAAAGCTCGAATTTATCAATTTTACGTATTTTCTTAGTCAGTTTAATAGTAGGTTCAATGCTAATAACTATACTATCAAAATATTTACCCCACTTATGAATATTATAAGTAGAAGTTGCATTTGTATTTATTTTAATTTTCCAGTTATTATGTTTAGCATATTTTGCCATATCAATGAAGTCTTTATTTAATGTAGGTTCTCCTCCAAAAAATATTAACTCTTTATTACAATTTTCATCTGCTCTGTCTATTATAGATTTAAATGTCTTAAATTTCATAAATTTATAAGGGTGATTCTTTTGAAAACAGTAAGGACATTTAAGATTACAGAATTCACTTATTAATAAGTTTAAACCATAACCACCTATATCTCTAATATCAGTGATCATAATTAAATATGTAATCTAATGGTTTAGTACCACTAGAATGCAGCTCCTTACATAATAAGTACATTATTTTCACCCTTTCACATAATATCTCTATTCTATCAGATTTACCTGCTAGTACAGATGCTTCAATTGCACCTGGACATATAGGACAATGTGATTTATTTTTAATCATGCAATTTTTACATTTATCCCAACGATTATCGTCTACTACCGATATAGTTTGTAAATATGTATCTAACATCTCAGTATAAGATTTCTCATTATATTTTACTTTACGATATTCTTTACCAAGGTAGTTACTACAAGGTATAAAATACCCGTCTGATGTAAAGCTTAAGCATTCTTCCATTGTACAGAATTGATTATTTTCTATATCAGCATTACTAAACACGTCAGGGCTATAGTTAATAAGACGCTTATAGATATCTTCGTCATGTTCTCTAAACCACATTATAAAATTATACCATTCAGAATTATCTTTAAAGTTATTCTTATCTGATAAATTTGGTAATAATACATAATATATCTGACGTAATTGTCTAAGTACCTTTATATGATTTATAACATCAATAAATTCTACTTCATGTCCTAATATAAAATCAGATACGACTATATTAAAGTATAATGTAGTTTTACTATCACGTAATAACATTACGACATCAAATATAAAACGTTTAAGATCTGGTATCTTACGCATATATTTAGACGTACTATTATTAGGTTCTATACTAACTATAAGACTGTCTAATCTCTTTATATACTCTTTATCTTCTGGTGTAAAATTGATAAAATTCCCATTAGATGTAATACTATAAAGAAGTTTTGGATATTTATCCATTACTTTTTTAATAAGTTCGAATTCTAAAGTAGGCTCTCCACCAAAGAATTCTACATTTCTATTAAAGTATGGATTTTCTATTGCTTTATCTATAATATCACATGCAAGTTCAAACGTCATAGTTTTATTTGAATGACAGTTACCTTGATAACAATATGTACACTTAAGATTACAACTTTCGGTTACATATAAAGTAATCCCAAACCCGTGTATAAGATCTTTCGTGTTTAATATAGTTTTATTTGCCATTTTTAATCCATTCCAATACTTTAATCATATTTTGCCAATTAAATCTTTTAAATCTATTAGCAGTTTTAATATGTCTACCTCTACAGTGGCAGTCATCACAGTTACATTTACATTTTGCAGCAGATTCATTAAGAACACTCATCATAAGATCAAAGTCATTATTATCTATATTTGTAACTTCTGGAACCTTTGCTGCTGGTACACTACCACCAACACCTGCTGTAGCTTTTACACTATTAACTGCAGCTATTATAGCATTTATATGAGATGCTCTCATAAGGTCACCAGATAAACTTCTAGGAGTAGTCTGTCCTAGACCCCATTTAGCCTCTTGTTCTCTTAATTTAGCTACAAAAGCATTATAATCATTAATACTTGCTTTCACTATTATACACCTCTTTCTATTTGGTATATATCATTATTAACACCATTAAATTCATTTGTTACTATAACTGCAAGAAGTTTAGAAACCCCGTCATCTTCTGGATATTCTTTATCATACACAAGCATACATATAGGTAATTTTTCACTACTAATGATTCCTCTTTTTAAATAATGATATCCCATTTCTATATAATTACTATAAAATATATTAATAGCAGGATTATCATATAATAACTTACTCATAAGATTAATATACTTCTCATATTCAGACGAACCTTGAATATCAGTGTATGATTTACCTTCAGTAAGTGTAAATGGTATCTTATCTTTAATTTTATCATAGTCGTTATCTAAAATGTATACAGTATTTTCTCCAGTTAAATTAATATCAGTAATATCTTTAGTAATAGCGTATTGAACGACGTTATCTATATTACATATTTCAGTACCGTCATCAGTTCCTACTTTGATATTATTTAAATCAATTTCCATATCTTCTGCATCATGTAACATACTAGTAGCACTAAGGACTATATCGACAGATTCATCTTCTGCATATATATTAAATTCTAAGAATTTATCTTGTATAAATTCATTATCTACAGTAATCATATCTTTATTCACCGTCCTTAGTGAAATTTACATACATTCTTAAACTAGGTAGATTATTTATATCGGATTTACCATATGTCATCTGTCTAGCTTCAGCTATATATGTTTCAACACTATATGCTCCTTCGGAAGTGTCAATAATACTTATATCATCTATAGTTATTTCTTTAATAGATGATTTTAATTCATTTATTATATCATTATAATAGATAAGTTTTTGCATAGGAGCGCTTATTTCTATATTAAGTTCTTTTCTTTTATTTTCATGCTTAAGAATAAATCTAGTATCTACAGTTGTAGATAATTCTAAAACACGTCCATCTGAAATAACCTTAACGTTCATTATTCCTCCCTAATCATGTAACATCTTAAATGCTACATATTCTTTAATTCTATTAATTTCATTTTCCATTATTTTAGAATTATCATCGCTCTTACTATTAAGATCTGTAGATAATTCTTCCATATTACTAGCAATTTCATCCAATTCTTCTTTTGTAATCGGATTAAATAAATCCATATTATATCTAGATGATAATGCTAAATATTTCCACCAGTTAACTTCGCAAAAATATAAGTTTTGCTTTGTTATATCACCAGATTTATTATAGTTTGCCATTTTACAACTTGTACAAATAGTATTCGCTTTACATTCTTTACAATTATACAGTCCTTTAAAGTCATCTTTACTAAAAAGTTCCATATAATTATCATCTAAATTCCGGTCGGTTATATTACCCATTATAATATCATCACTACCAACATTATAATGACATGGAAGTATATTACCGTCCGTATTAATAGTAATATAATCTTTACACATTGTACAATCACAGCATAAATTTTTCTCATTTGAATCAAATCTAAATAAATCAAATATAGATTTAAACATAAATCCATCTATTTGCTTTGACTCATATAAATCTATAATCTTATTATACATATTTAATACATCTACTTTTTTATAAGCAGTATGACCAGACTGGTCAAAACCTATTTTACTATTACTTATGATATCTTTCATCTGTAAATCAAACAAAAATAAAACTAAGTCTGGTATATGTGCTATATTAGAGAGAGTAATAACTGTTCTAGTTGTAATACTGGCTGGTCCTAATATCTTTGATAATTCCATAAGATTACTAAATACTCTACCATAGCTATTATCTCCGTTATAATCAATACGATTAGAATTAAAATCTTCTATTCCATCTATACTGACTTGAACCCTTACTCTATCTTTTATAGACATATACCATTCTAAAATATCATCACTTAAGTCAAATAAGTTTGTACAAATATGTATATTTCCATTATAGTTTTCTGTTATTCTTTTAAGCTTTTCAATAGTAAACCTGCTAACAGGTTCACCACCAAAAAGAGTTATATCATTAATTCTATAGTCTTTTATCAACTCTAATATATCATCAATTGTATCATCTGAAATAATAGTATTTCTTTTATTTTGAAAGCAATATGTGCATTTAAGGTTACAACTTTCGGTTACTATTATTTCCAGACTTGTAATATCTTGAATCCTCATTTAACTTTGATACGTACCTTTCCAATTCCATCTGTTTTCTTAGCTTCAACTGCAACTCCTATGATTTCATCATTAATATCTGCAGCTATTCCTATTCCTGGAATATCACTAAGTCCAATAGCTTGTCCAGCTTTAACTGTTCCATGAACATAAACGTTTACTCTTCCAGTCAAACTTATAGGAACAAATCCAGGCCTAGGCTCCCCACCAAGTAAGAAACCATACTCATCAGATACTACTCCAACCAATGGACCTTTTCCTTTAACAGCTATAGTATAAGTTTCCTCTTCACTATCCAAGTCAAGCATCACTATATACCCAACCGGTATATCAATACCAGCAGCAAATAACTCAGCTAAGTCATTGGCATTCCATTTAGCACCAATGACACGTGGAGCACTCATTGTACCGGCAACATATAAACTACCAGATATATTCACACTTCCGGAAATTTGACCACCAGTTTTATCATATTTACCATTTAGAGTATTACGTATCGCTTGGATATCACTTTCTATGCTCATAATTCCTCCTTAACTTTTTACTAAAACTCTTACTAGCCCATCTTTACTATCTGTAACTGCATAACCTACAAAATGGTCATTAGGAACATCAGAAGCATGTCCAGGTATTATATTACTTAAGTATACTTTAGAACCCTTTTTAATATCAAGAGCACATTTTACATACACTCTTCCCTTCAATGCTACTAAGCTTTCATTTTCATTCTTAGGTTGCCCTATAATCATACCAGTATCTTCTTCTGCAACTGATATACCTATTGTAAATATAGCGTCATCTGCAAAACATGGTTTATAGATCTCATTTTCAGGATCATATAAACTTAATATTAATTTATCGTATTTATGTTCTGTATTTACATATTCCGACATATCGTTAAAATTCGCAAATGAACCAACTCCTCTGATTTCTCCACCAGCATTCAAGTTACCAGTTACATTCATACTTCCACTTATAGGTCCACCACTCTTATCATACTTCTTATTTATTAAGTTTACTAGTATTCTTAATGTTTGGGCAGCATTATCTGCAGCATTAGTTTTTCTAGTAAGTATAGTAGATTTAATAGCATATACGACACCAATATTATAAGCATTTCCAGCAGATACATGGTCACCTTGTAGCGATAGTGGACCTCTTCCAGGGTCATGGTCTACTCCACGTCCTAAGTCAAGCATACGTTGGAACATACCTCTCATATCAGGAACTCTATTAGTACCTAATACCTTATACAGGTCTGGGTACGCGCTAGTATCAAATGCACTACCATCACATATTAAATAATCTAATGGTATATGGTCATAGTTAGGGAATGTTGCAATAACTCCAACTGGGGTTGTATCTGCAGATCTTCCTTCTAACAGGTCTTTAACTTGTTCAGACAATGTATCAAATGCAGCTTTAAGTTTTAATAATGATACAGTTTCCTGTGTACCATCTTTCTTATGAAGTGTTGCTTCTACGTCACTGTAGCTGTTGATAGTATTTGTAGTAAATATTTGACCTTTTACATACAAATTACGCAACATTTCAAGTTCATGACTATCGTCTGCAACTTTAAGTCTATCATTATCTTTTCCTATATACATCATATTAACAGGTTTATTCTTACTGTCATACGTTGTTATATTAGATTGCCATGGGTAACTAAGAGCCATTTCCGCATATGATTCTATTGTATTATTAAAATAAGGTTTACTACCTATTTTACTAAGGTCTAGATTCCCTTCATGGTATATACCTTCAAGAGCATCCATTCCCATATACATATGCTTAGTTAAGTAACCAGCAGGTGGGTCTGTACTCCAAGTTCTAGTATTATTATCATATTTTAAATAAGGAGGTAAATTATCACCTTCATGTTGATATTCAACCCAGTTATTATCACCAAATTCATTATCTAAAGCTTGTTTAGTCATAGGAACTATAGAAACTTTACGTACAACTACTTCTCCGAGCATTGCGTGCTCTTTATTCAGATAATAGTATTTTATCATAATTTCCTCACTTTATTCTACGCCAAGAAGTTGGTCTCACAAATGGATATTTCCAACTACCGTCGGCATTTCTTTTTTGTTTTCCTCTAGTAATAAAATACACGCTATTAACAACTGGTTCCCATCCAGTATCTGGATACGTAACCGCAGGATGTTCTTTATTACTTACTAATATTATACTACCAAGAGGAGGTGGACTAATTCCTATTTTAGCCATATTATCACCTTATCCTAATGCTTGGTACATCTTACTTAATAAAGTTTGATCTCTTTCAAGCATTTTAAGCATATAACCATTAAACATACGTCCTCTACGTAATTTAGCTACCATAACAGCCACTAAATAAGGCATATTATCTAATATATAAACACCACTATCACCAAGTCCAGTAACAGCAGCCATTATTAGATCTCTAACAGTCATATTAGTTTTAGCAATTGGTGGGAATTCTGCTATAATAGTATTTACTAAGTCTTCTAATGATAATTCTCTTCCACTAAAGAAGTCTTCATGTTTGATTTCTAATGTACGGTATTTATCTATACCATATCTAGTACTTTCAGCCAAGTCTTCACCTTTAACTTTTCCATTAAAGAAGAAATATTTGATTATAAATCTAAATTTTTCTCCATCAATTGGGTTGGCGAATGCTCTACTAATAAGTTGACTAAATACATCAGTATAAAGTTCACTCATAGAACTTACAACAGTCGGACTATTAAATATCTTTTCTGTTTTAAGAGACACATAAGCACTTAGTAATAGATTATATAGTACTTCGAATCCACCAATTATTTCCATTTTATTATTTAAGTTTCCTTCAGTATCAACTCCGTTGCTTACTTTGATGTAACGACTTAAATTTACAAATACTTTATTTATTGTATTTGTGCTTTTGTCTACACCAAAAGCAAAGCCAATAGACGAAGAGACATCATTAGCACGACACATAACGATATCTCCACGTTCTACTGCACTATAAACACTACGAAGAAGAGGTAAGTTTCTAGTTTTCATAAGTTCAAATTCTAACTTAAGGTCAGACATTTTGATTACATTATTAACAAAACTTAAATCTAACTTATTTTGTATACTAGCATTTATAGTATTAACTACGTCAGATGCTGAAAGAATAAGCCTTTTGGGCGATATTCTCATTTAAAACACCTCTTTTAATTTAATCTTATAGATGATCAGTTATATATACTAATTGGGGTTCACTACGTGTTCCGTCCCATCCATATACTTTACCAGAACTATTGTAGTTTCCAAGGTCGCTTGGTTTAATATACACAGTTCCTAAATTAGAATCATCTACTTGATGAGTATATACTGCATGTAATTGTAACTTTTTCAACTTAGTAAGTTTTTTCTTCTTAGGATCATATCCTGTTACTTCTAGTCCGAATTCATAAGAGTTGTAGTCATCAGCTTTAACGAAGTAAGTTTTATCAGGTTTTTCAGTTAGATGTACTTCTGTGTTATATGCTGCATATTTACCAGTTGGTGGTTCAACTCTTGGGACAGTTGGTGGGGGTAATTCAGCTAATTCTGCTGGATCTGGAGCAGTTGCATTATTAATTTCTTCTTCAGTTACTGCTTCTACTGGAGCTGCAGCCGCTGGACTAGGTGTTGCAGTTGCTGCCGCTAACTCTGGACCTGCCGCTCTGTCAAGCCCAGCTCCTGCCGGACTAGCTGCTCTTTCTCCACTAGCACCTCCGCCACCTAATGCAGACCCGCCAAGATTCATACCAGATGGTATAGGTCTAACTGGCGAACCTGCTGGAATAGGTCTAGGCCCTGGAATATTGCTAGCTGCTGGTCCTGGAAGAACTGGAGTAGGTGCTCCACCTGCTACTACAGGTTCCTTTTTACCACCATTATTATAAGAATCCAATTCAGTTTCTATAAATGTTTTGATATCTTCATTCTTAGTAATTGGTGTAACTGGAAGTCCTCCAGCAGATGCTAATAATTCATTATACTTTTCTAATGCTCTACTTGCAATTATTTCTAAATCTGATAATCTCATTGCACCTCTATATTTAGCATTTTTTCTTACTAATCTAAGAGCTACGAATAATTTTACAGATTTTTTAGGAGTTCTAAATCTATTTACATAAGATTCACTATTGTCTGATATAACTTTCTTGTATGTAGTTACAACTTCTTCTGGAACTGAATCTCTATCAGGAACCCAAGCGTCTTCTTTAGCAGCTTCAAATGCTCTAAATCTATCACGTTGTAATTCTTCGTTAGATTTATACTCCTTCGTTTTATTTTCATTTGGTTTAAGAGGATATACTTCATGTGCTACAGTAGTAACTTCAGTAGATCCTAAACCAGTTGAATCGGGTAATAAATTTTTTTCAACTTTTGCCATAATTGTCTCCTCCTTTAAGGGTTAATTTTGTTATAAATAGGCATTTTATAACAGGGAGGTTGTTTTTTAGCGAATGGTAAATAAAATAAAATCCCCAATAGATGATTAGTCTATTGGGGATAATAATTTATCAAGAACCTGCGAAGGAATCGTTAAATAAGTGTTTAACGATTACATATACTAGTGTAGATAAGTAGGTATAGTCTTACATATACCCACTTATCAAACCTAACTTCCCTAAGTTAGAGATAAACTAATTTGAAGGGAGGTGTATAGTATGAACAATATACAAAGATTTATAAATCAGTATCATGATGATATGATGCATAATATTTATAGATATCGTGATCTAATTTCGGATTTACCTACACGTGAATTTGAAACTAAATACAGAACACATATCAACAATTGGATTAATAAATTAACTCAATTGAAAAATGATATCTATGCCGATGAAATCATGAGAATGACTGCAGATGTAAACTTAAAGTTATTAACATCTGAAGTCAGACCTGATTTACTAGTATAAGTTCATTTAGAATGTAGAATGCCGAGTTCGCTACCTTGGTTCTACATTCTTTTTTGTTAATTTTAATTGCGGTAAATAATAAGGATATCCCCATGTATATTAACATGGGGAATATAATCTTATTAATTTCTAAGAATCCGATCGTAGGAATTATTAGTTAATAATTTAATGATTACATATACTAAGATAGAATAACTAATGTAATTTAGTTATTTAAATTCCTACGAAAGGAGGTTCTGATGTGGATACACTACAAAAATTAGTTAACGATTATAACGATACTATGTCTAATAGTATTTACGATTACGCTGTTTTGAATTCTAGGTTACCAGCCGATGAATTTAAAAGTGTTATGACTAAACATTTATTATCATGGAAATCAAAACTGATCGATATGACTAATAGTAAATTTGTAGATCCTATAATGAGACAAGTAGCCGCTATTAATCTATATGATATAGATAGCAGATTACGTGTTACGTCATAAGGATGTATCCAATTGAATGTGGGTCTTGCCACCCACATTCTTTTTTGTTAATTTTATTTAGGTATTTTACAATACATTACTACACGACAATAGAAGAATGGTATCCATCTATTATTTTCTGCTTCTGGATGAGCTATAAACTCTTTAAATACGATATTATAGTTACCAGGAACATTTTTCCATTTACGTATATCAGATTCTGTTATAGTTGTAGTAGTTTCTTGCATTTTACCAAATACTTTCATATCAATACCATTCATATTTTCTACTATATTAGTATCTTTATCTATTTCTATAATAAAGTAGTTATCTTTAAACATATTAGTAACATTTATGCTAGTAATAAATCCACTACTAATATTATTTGGATTTCTAAAGATAGTTGTAGGAATATATGTTTTACATCCATTAAACATTTCTATAAATGATAAGAAGTTAGGGAAGTTCTTAACTATATGTTCCATAGATATAAGTTTATCTGGAATACGTTCTAAGTTTATACAGTTAGTAAAACTTCTTCTATAGCTGCTGTTAGGATTTAGGTATTCATTTCCAGTATTTATTATATTTATAAGTGCTTTACGTCCAAATAAGAAATAATCAGCGTATATAGTATACTTATTTTCATTATTAGAATTAAACCACTTAAATCTAAACGCATTTTCAGGTATAAATCTTACCTTTACATGTTTAACCAGATCAATTATCTTTGCACTATAAGTTTGTATTTGCTTATTGCTAAGCGAACTATCTATACGAACTATCATGTTAAAGAATGCTTGTTTTGTATCAAATTGACCAAATGATAGCTGCATTATATGAGTGTCATTACCCTTCTTATAAAGCTCAAGCATTTTATGTATATCTAGAGTTCCACTTATAGTACAGTTGATATATTGTCCACGGTGATTTATTACATGATTATTGACAAGATCTTTAGGAATTATTGTATCTGTTCCAAGATAAGATTCATCAATAGCATCATTATTAAGAACTAATAACGGACAGAATGCATATGTAAAGTCATTTGGAAGATATCCCATAAATACTATATGAGGTCTTAATACTATATTAGGATTAAGCATGTCTTTATGCTTTCCTATAGAATTAATAACATTATCAAATAGTATATGTCCTTTAGATGGCTCTGATGCACTCCAAATAGGCATATCTGATATATCTTCGTATTGAATTTTGCTATTAATATCAATTCCATTTAAATATTGAGGAACTGCTTTGATATAAGAACCAGCAAACATTCCAATAAACATAATCTTCTTATCAGAAAGTTTTCTTTCTTTACACCATAGATGATATTTTTGGAATACTTTTGTAGATACTGTAAATCCATTATTATTACCACAGTTTGCAAATAATAAAGGAACTATATGGTCTTTAGCATTAGAAGTTATCTTTTGCTTACACCAGTCAAGCCACGAATCATCATTATTATAGTACTTTTCTAAGTATGTGTTTTTAATATCTTCTGGCATGCTTTCTATTACTTGATATGCATTATCTAATGTATTTCCATAAATAAGTTCATACATATCTCCACATATAGCATCAGTACCTTCAATTCCATCATTAATCCAACTATTTTCTTGAGTTATAACCGGGTCTTCGTCATTATTATCAGCCATACGGAACATAAGTGCTGCAATTTTATGGAATTCATTATCTGTAAGTTCTGCTACTTTACGTATTGGAGTAAGCATATCAATATTCCATTTAGTTTTAATATGGGAACCTGCAAATGTAGAAATAAAGCTTACACCTATATTAGAGTTACGTTTAGAACGAACTTCTTCAAACATATTATTAGGCATTTCTTTAATACGTCCAAATGTTAGTATAAGAGGTACTATATTAGCCAGATTATTTCCACCAGCTTTATAAGATTCTACAAATCCACCTATATCGTATTTATCTATATATGGATTCATACGAGTAAGTGATTGATATGTGAAGCTGTCATCAGAAATACAAACAAATGGAAGGTTAATTTTTACAACTGGTTCATGTTTATCATTTTGATTTGTAGCAGGAATTACACGGACTATCCAGTTATATTTAGCAGATTTAATAGTAATTTCTACACGATTTATTTCTTCTACAATAAATGTATTATTTTCCATAATAACATTTATTGGGTCCCATCCTCCAAGAATTTCAACTCCATTAACTTCGATTGAAAGACCTTCTTCTTTAACTAAGTGTGATGGGTCATCTATTAATGGATAAAATTCAAATGTACATTCATTAAGTTGACGTCCATTTTCAACAGATTCGAATTCAAATATATTTATAACTCCAAGAGTATTTTTTGGATTTGATCTAGTAGCAGGAATATCGAAAGTTAAACCTGTTAATGCACTAAATGTATTTCTACTATACATTTTGTCAGGAGAACTTACTAGCACATCATATGGAACTTTAGGAGCATCTGCTTTAACTTTATTAAGGAAGCCATAAATATCACGAGCATAACTATAATGATTAAGAGGTATAAATTTATCTATCATTGTACCTTCATACGACTTATCACCATTATTATTATCTTTTGTTACATTATAGTATAAATTTTCAAAGTTTGATGTATATTGATCAACAAATGCATCAGTAGCATTAGTTCCAAGTATATTAGCTTTTGCACCGCTTGGATCAACGAAGTCTGGAATTAAATATGCACTAGTTTTATATTTTTTATTAATATTAGATACCGGCCTACTTAAATTAGTCATTCTAGGAAAATATGAATAAAATTTAGGTATATTAAAATAGCTTTTTCCACCATTTGATTGATCAGCTGTATCAAATATATTATTAGCAGATATTACTTTAAACTTTCTATTATTTGAAAATTCTGATTCAAATATAACATGAGTATTTTTAAATAAATTATTAAAGTTATATATATTGTGCTGATCATATGTTTCAATACCATAAAACATACTATTTCCATTATTAAACTTAGTCCATTTGTTATTATAACGAGGACCAGCTAATGCTCTAACGTGTTCTATGATTCTATATATATCTGGTTCACGTTGAATATTTGCATATGCTAATTCATTTAAACCTTCTGGTATATTACCACCAACTTTGCTAACTAATATGTTAGGGTACACATTCGATATTGTAGATTCATTGTATCCATATGTAAATTGACCTGTTTCTGGTTCATCGTGATACATCCATAATCCATAACAAGCGTCTCTATAACGTAGTTTTAAACTTCTATGCGCCATACCACCCCATCCATGAGCTGTTCTTGTTAATATTTCCCTATATGGTATTCTTTGTATAACATCTGGAATTATTGGTTGTATTATTGGATCTCCAAAATTATCTCTATTAAATTTGATAATACTAGAATTCCACATACCATTGAAATTCATGTGTAATCTCATAGTAGCTATATTATATGTATCTTGGTATATTTTCATAAATTCACCAGATCCAACAGAATATACAATCGGACCTTCATAGTAACCATTTGTACTTATCCATCTAATAATATTAGCAGGAGTTCCTGTAAAATAATCAATTAAATGAATAAATGCTCCACCGTATTGATTAACTTCTTGATCTCTTCTAGTATTTATATTACTAGCACTATTAATATTCCACCATCCACTACCATTAGTAAGTCCTAATTTTTGAGCAGTATTTGCAAATAATAAAGTATAATGTAAACCTATAACGTTAATATAACTATATACAGTATCAAATCTACTTTCCCATCCAGATTTACCATCCATTAATTCTCCACTTCTGCTAACATTCGTTATAATATTATTTTCTGTTCTAATATTAAACTTAGTTATACGAGGTATATTAGCAGCTTGATATGTATAACTTTCACCGGTATAAAATTGCATAAATAATATATTGAAAAAGTTATTTCTAATTCTAGTGTTATCTGATAAGTTATTATTGTAATAATAATACATATCACTAGTATTAATTGTATCGCTATATGGAACAGTTTTATTAGCACCACGCAATGTCATTTTAACAAATTCTGGATATTGATTTATACTAGAAAGGTTTATAATGTTACGGCTCATATTTAAACCGTGTTGTGTATTTCTGTAATCCATTGGAATATAATCTATGTTATATGCATTATTAATTCCAGCATACCATTCAGCACTTTTATCTAATACTCTACCATAATTAGTAGCAATTAAATGGTTACCCATTTCACCTTGTCTATTTATAGATATAACACGATTAATATTTCTATTATATACATTTGATATATTAAATGTATCATTATCTGTTATAAACTTATAGTTTTGTTTGAATCTATTATATGTAGATATACTATGATAATGTACTTGCTTACTATCACTATTATCATATTGTGTTATTGGCATTGTATTAATATGATACTCAAATACATTTCTAAATCCAAGAGTTCTACTCATAGATACTTCATATATCTTACATGGATGCATATAATATGCATCTCTCCAGCTTATAGCATAGTTACTAGTAAGTGCTGGTACAGTTGGCGTACTAGCCATTTTATAGTTTAATGCGAATTGATCTGGCATTACGTTTAAGTTATTAACATTAGGTCTATTCTTTTGTGCTAATAATACTTTTATATAATCCTTTGGATCCCTTGTATAGTTATCTTTACCAACCGGCAGACAATCCGAATCATTATTGATTCCATTGTACATATCAACCCAACGTATATCATCCAATATATCGTCATTCTTCATATAATTATTATTTCCAGCATATTGACCTAAATTATTATTATAATCCATAAATACTGTATATTTAGTAGGAACATTTATTCTAAACTCAGTACGTTCATATGGACCACTGGCAATAGCAGCAACTTCTGGCTGAACTATATTTATTGGAGCATTATAAGTATTACTCATATATTGAGCACCACGTCTATAAATATCAAAGTATGTCTTACTACTATAATTTATACTATTTTCTAGACTTATATATGATGGGAACCCGCAATATAAGAATAAATTATTCCACTCATTATCACCTTTAGTTAAGACAAATGTACTTCTAGTATCACTTTGTGGATTATTTGGAACCGCAGGTGGTGTAGTAAATAGTGCATTACCTTTATTTCTCATATTCTTTTCAGTATGCATAAATGAAATAGCATCATCATAGTTAGTAGCACGTTTATATACAGTTATATCATTATAGTTAAAGAATCTACTATTACTGTAAACCATGTCTTTAACCATATTAAAATTACGCTTAAATTCTACAGTATTAGGAACCTGATTATCTGTAAATGCTGGAAGTTCTCTACGACTCCATAATGTTTTAACTTCATTATTCTTATTATCATTTGATCCTAGTACATAGAATACTGGTGGAACTAACATTCCAGTAATAAGACCAGAACCATCCCGTCTACTCATATTCCAAGGAGA
>ERZ773180.392-NODE-392-length-27467-cov-22.536991_pt1 | contig 27467 bp, 20 predicted proteins | sample MGYA00511080_ERZ773180 | MGnify/ENA primary metagenome ERZ773180 (study PRJEB29015, sample SAMEA2738175) | human oral metagenome | biome: human oral; feature: human-associated habitat; material: saliva | place: China | collected 2178 ... | reverse complement strand
CAGCCAAGACAATGGCGTGGATGTTGGTGCTAACGTTTATCCCAATGTTAGGTATCATTCTTTATTTCTTCTTCGGTCAGACTACACGTAAAGAACGTAAGATATGGCAGTATAGTATGGACCAGTTGATGAAGCGTTCTATGTTGGAGTTTGTTGAACAAAAGCGTCTTCATCTGCCTAATGAGTACCGAGAACTCATCAACCTCTTTATGAATCAGAATTGGGTCTTACCATTTAAGAATAACGAAACAGAGATTTATACTTCTGGATACGAGTTCTTTCCTTCTTTGTTAATGGAGATTGGTAAGGCTGAACACCATATTCATTTAGATACTTTTATTATTGCCAGTGACCCCTTGGGACAGATTGTTGCTGATGCTTTGATTGATAAAGCACGACAAGGAGTTGAGGTACGTGTCATCTATGATGATGTAGGTTCTTGGAAAACAAAGAATCGTTTCTTTGACCGTATGCGTGCTGAAGGAATAAAAGTATATGCCTTTATGTCTGTACGCTTCCCAATCTTTACCAGTAAGGTGAACTATCGTAATCATCGTAAGATATGTGTCATTGATGGTGAGGTGGGCTTTATCGGTGGTATGAATATTGCCAATCGTTATGTGAAGGGGATAAAGAAATTGGCTTGGCGTGATACGCATGTTAAGATAACTGGTGCAGCGGTATATGGTTTGCAACGTGCCTTTTTGGTAGATTGGTTCTTTGTGAGTCGTGAGTTGATTACTGACCATGTTTATTATCCTGTCAGTAAGGTTACTGAGAATAATAGTCTTATTCAGATTGTCACCAGTAGTCCAACAAGTTTATGGCCAGAGATTGAGCAAGGTTACGTAAGGGTACTTACCAGTGCAAAGCAATATGTCTATATGGAAACACCTTACTTCCTGCCTACCGACCCAATCCTCTTTGCTATGCGTACTGCAGCCTTGTCGGGAGTAGATGTAAGACTGATGATTCCTTACGAAACAGACACAAAGATTGTGGAATGGGCTTCACGTACTTATGTTTTAGCAACGGTGAAAGCGGGAGTAAAAGTTTATTTATATAAGGCTGGTTTTAATCATTCAAAACTTCTTGTTGCCGATGATAGCATAGCAACGATTGGTTCTACTAATGTTGACTTCCGTAGCTTTGAGAATGACTTTGAAGCAAATGCTTTCTTCTATGATAAGAAAATAGCATTAGAAGTAAAGGATATCTTCTTAAAGGACCAAGAAGAGTGTGTTGCCTTAGAAGATGTGCGAAACCTTACACATCGTTCTTTCCTACAACGGCTGTGGGAATCAATGGTAAGACTTTTGAGTCCACTGTTGTAAAGGTAAGAAGCTAAGAAACCTTTAACCTAATTCTGATAATATTGTTAACTTTCCGATATAAATCTTTTATAGTCAGTCTTACGGATAAAACTGTGTTTATCTAAACAAAGTGAAGTTCACACTACCATAGCTTCTGTGTTCAATGAAGTGCGAGTGAGTGGAGAAATCATAGTTCTTACCATGTTCAAAGACCAGTAGTCCATCTTCCTTCAATAAGTCATATTGGAAGGTGAGGTCTGGAATAGTCTCCAACTCTGGCAATGCGTATGGAGGGTCAGCAAAGATCAGATCAAATTTCTGATGACAACTTTTTAAGAAATGGAACACATCTCCTTTTATCAATATATGCTCGTCTGTGCCAAGTTTCTCCATACATTGACTGATAAAGCGGGCATGGTCACGGTCTTTCTCTACGCTTATTACCTGTTGGCAACCACGTGATAAGAGTTCTAAGGATATACTACCCGTACCAGCAAAGAGGTCGAGTGCAGTTGTTTCCTCCCAATCTACGTAAGCATTGATAACATTAAAGATGTTCTCTTTAGCAAAGTCTGTTGTAGGACGTGCCTTGAAGGTACGTGGAACATCAAAATGTCTGCCTTTATATTTTCCTGTTATAATTCGCATAGTTTCTATTTTTAGGAGATGAAGGAGTTAAGGAGTGAAATGGAGTTAAGACATTTGTATCTGTGGGAGATGTGTGGACTTAATTCACTCTACATTTTAATTCCAATCTTCTTCTTTTATTCCAGATAAATTGCTTTCATGTCGTAAGGTATCTCAGTACGTTTAGCCAATTGGCTATTGTTGAAGTAAACTTCCTGATTGATAACCCTACAGAACTTCAAATGCTGTTTTACTTTTTCAATGAGCCAGTCTTGATAAGGAATGTCACCAACAATATATAACTCATCTTTCTCTACATCCATTCCTGTTAGCTTCCATATATAAAGGAGATAATACAAAGCATCATGCTCATTAGTAGCTTCGTATGAATTGCTGAAACGGAATCTGTTTTGTTGGAAACTGAAAACCTCCATACGCTTCTCATGGAAATAAGCATAGAGTTTTCTACGTGGACCAGCATATGAACGGCGATAGAGATGAGTCCATACCGATTGCATAAGTGGTTGTATACGAATATCCTTGAAATGGTCATCGATAACGAGCTTGAGGTCTTTGTTAATTGCAAAGACAGCAATCGCATTCAAGTCTGGTAGAATACCTGATAGAATCTCCTCATTACCTTGTCTATGATAAGTATGATGATAAAGCGTTTCGATATCCTGTGTACCAAAGTCGTCAATAGGCATAAGCATCACAGGGGTATCAATCTCTGCTAATAAACGTTTGTATCCACTCTGCAGCAATTCCGAAACCTTGAAGGCTTCGCGTAGATTGGCAGCAACAGAGATACCCATATTCATCTCGTAGGGTTCATAAACGAGCATACCATTCTCTTGTGGGTCACCCACAGCAAATGCCATGTTGTTTCTGCTAAATCTGATAGTAAGTCGCAGTTTTTTATCGGATATATTATTGTCTGTTTCTGTCATTACGAACGTTCTATAGCTTTTTATCACCTGCAAACTTACACATTTTTTTCCGATTTCATTGGTTATCTGCTTGATAAATATCATTGAATGGTATTCTTTAAAGTATTAAAAAAGGGAAAATTAGCGTTTGATACTTAAAAAAGCTATAACTTTGCACTCGCTTATTAAATGCTATAACTATTCAAACGAACATGTTTGATGGTGGTGTTGAATAATAACTTTTTTACATGGCAAGACAGTTCTTTGTTATCTTCGGATGCTTAGCATTGGGAGAGTTTATTGTTTGGGCTACAGGAATAAAACTGCCGTCCAGTATCATTGGTATGCTCTTACTAACTCTTTTTCTAAAGTTAGGATGGGTAAAGTTAGCTTGGGTGGAGCGATTGTCACAGCTTCTGATAGCAAATCTCGGCTTCTTCTTTGTACCGCCTGGGGTGGCTCTTATTCTCTATCTTGATCTTATTAAGGCTCAATGGTTCCCTATTGTTACTGCAACAGTGGTCAGTACTCTTCTCGTTCTTGTTGTTACAGGACAGATGCATCAACTTGTCATAAAGTTTGAACGTCGGTTGATGGCTATGGACTTACTTCATCATCGTGCCCATGCACAGAAGATGAAGAAGGTGCTGGAGGAAACCGAAGAGGTTGAAGCCATGGAAGAGGCTGAAAAAATAGAACTTGACAAAGCGTTACTCGGACAGGATAAGATAACTAAAAAGGAGGAAAAATAATGAATTCGTGGGATGAAACAATCGGTCAGACTATTGACCTTATACAGGATGGTAAAGATATCTTTTCCAATCAGTATGTTATTTTGGCATTAACTTTTGCTGCCTTCTTTTACATCAAACGTCTACAGCAGCGTACTGGTTGGATGTTACTTAATCCTATCTTGATAGCTATCGTACTTATTATTGTCTATCTCAAGATAACTGGTGTTTCTTTTGCAGTCTATAAGCAAGGTGCCCAATTAATTGACTTTTGGCTTAAACCAGCTGTTGTAGCCTTAGGCGTACCACTTTATTTACAGCTTGATGCCATAAAGCGTCTGTGGTTACCAATCGTTCTGTCACAGTTTGTTGGCTGTTTGGTGGGTATTGTGAGTGTTGTTTTTGTAGCACAGCTTTGTGGCGCACCAGATATTATCGTTCTCTCAATGGCAAGTAAATCAGTAACAACACCTATCGCTATGGAGGTGACACAGAGCCTTGGAGGTATTCCTTCCCTTACTGCTGCCGTGGTGGTTGTCACTGGTATTATTGGTGCTTTGGTAGGCTTTAAGATGTTGTCCTATGGTCATGTAAATAGTCCTATCGCACAAGGTCTCTCTATGGGTGCTGCCTCTCATGCCGTTGGTGCATCAACAGCGATGGCATATAGTAGTAAGTATGGTGCTTTTGCGAGTTTAGGTATAACGCTGAACGGCATCTTCACAGCCCTGCTTACTCCAACGGTTCTCCGGCTAATGGGAATTATTTAGGGCGTCTTTGTGTAATAGCGTGAAAAAGTCTACTAAATGTAAGTAGAAAATCATACACGCTATTACACGTGTAGTTTTAATTTCGTTTTGCTGTCACATTTAACATTTCATGTAATCCTACTGTTACATAATAAGTTAACTAATGAATTAGGGTGACAGTAGTGACAGCAAAATTGGTTTTATTGGGAAATGTTTTTTAAACGACATACTGTGTTAGAACATACAAGGACCATTTAATTTTTATAAAGGATTCAGAACGATTCCACTTTAAGTGTTATACATTATTCGGTATCTACATTCTTTACTAAATATTCATTTAACCTAAAAAGTATTGCTATGATAAAAGAAAAGTTCTCGCTATTGATAGCAGTAGTAGTTTTTGATGCTTTCTTGTCCTAAAGATGATGGAAGCAAAATAGCAGATATTGTTGCAGACACGTAGAACTATCTACTGCACACCCGGTAGCTCATTTCCATTTTCAGAAAGATAATTATCCGATGTATGAGTTTAGGCTTAGTTTTGGAAAGAATGATACTAAAGTGTTAGAACGAATAACCAAAGAAATCTTATCAAAGGAACAATCTATTGTGAAACTTTCTAATGGTGATAGTGCTACGTTCTATTGTAAAAATGACGAACTTCAGAAGATTGATTTTGATTTTATGACAATCAGAAAAGTGCGAAGCGGAAAATATGAAGTTCAGTTGACTAAGAAGGCTAACCAATCAGTACCAAAGATTATTTCTTTTGGGTTTATAGCCGCTGATGGATTTTTTCTATTGTTATCTCTTTTAGAGAGCAATAATACTAAATATATTACTCTCTGAATAGGTTATAAAATTTTAAAAAACACGAAAAGGGAAAGACTATTAAATGGTGTTTGAGCATATATAATTGTTTGATTCTTGCTGCAGTATATGTGATATTACCGATTGATAAATAAAATATCATCAATAGGGACGCTTGAATTGAAATTTATTTGCTATCTTTGCATCTCTGAATTAGGTATATTATATGTTATATGCAGCAAATGATAAATGAAAAAAGGTATACCGTCATTGATTTGTTTGCCGGGTGTGGTGGCCTTTCATTAGGTCTATACCAGTCTGGTTGGGATGGTCTATTCGCTATAGAAAAGAATTCATTTGCATTTGCAACTTTAAAAGCTAATCTGATAGATAATAAAAAACATTTTAATTGGCCTGATTGGCTTCCTCAAACACCTCATGATATTAATGAAGTGTTAAAAAAATATACTCCTCAATTAAAAAGTCTAAGAGGAACGGTTGATTTGGTCGCTGGAGGACCTCCTTGCCAAGGTTTCTCTATGGCTGGAAAAAGGGTTGAAGAAGATATACGGAATAATCTTGTTTTTTCATATATTAAATTCATTAAGTTGGTTCGTCCAAAGATAATTTTATTTGAGAATGTCAAAGGATTTACTTATGCATTTGATAAGAAAAAGAATGAGGATGCGATTCCATACTCTCAAAAGGTTATTGAAAGTTTAAAGCGTTTAGGGTATAATGTCAAACCTCATATTATAGATTTTTCTAAATATGGTGTGCCTCAAAGACGTAATCGTTTTATTTTAGTCGGTGTCCAAAAAACGATAGGCTCTCCGGACTTATTTGAAACGTTGTTAGAGTCAGTAAAGGATGTTTTTTTGCAGTCTAAAGGCATATCCTCAAGGACCACGGTTAAAGATGCTATATCTGATCTTTTGCAATCAAACGGAGAAATTCCTACGCCTGATAGGAAAGGATTTAAATCAGGATTGTATGGTCGTGTAGAATCTAACTATCAAATTTTGCTTAGAGGAACTTATCCTGAAGAACAACATGTTCCTGACAGTCATAGCTTTGCAAAACATACTATAGAAAAAATAGAATGTTTTAGAAATCTTTTAGCCAATTATAGTATAAGAGGCAAGCGAATAGATGGAGATGCAAGAATAAAGTGGAATATTAAACAAAGAAGCATAACAATTCTGGATGAAAACTCCATTTCTCCAACTATAACGGGACATCCAGATGATTATTTGCATTATTGTGAGCCTAGAATCATGACTGTTAGAGAGTGTGCACGCATACAATCTTTTCCAGATTGGTATGAAATAAAAATGAAATATACAACGGGTGGAAATATGCGTAAAATTGAAGTCCCCCGTTATACTCAAATAGGTAATGCCATTCCTCCATTATTTGCAGAATTGGCGGGTACTGTATTAAAAATTATGATCTAATGGAACAAATGCAGTTTAAAGTTAGTTCAGCGTTAAAAGACCTTGTTGGAAAGGATCTTATAACAAATGACAATGTGGCAATATTTGAGTTGGTAAAAAATTCATATGATGCCTATGCCACTAAGGTCGAAATTAAATTTAGTGATAATGAGATCGTTATAGCTGACAATGGAAAGGGAATGTCCTTTGACGATTTGAAGAACAAATGGTTGTTCTTAGGATATTCTGCAAAAAAAGATGGGACAGAAGATGAAGGTAATGATGTTAAGCAAAAATCTTATCGAGATAAGATAAAACGTCATTATGCAGGCTCAAAAGGAATTGGGCGTTTCTCTTGTGACCGTTTAGGAAAGCACCTTTCCTTAACGACAAAAAGCGAAAATTCACATACAGTAGAAACCATCATTGTTGATTGGACAGATTTTGAAGTTGATCAAAAGAAAGAATTTGCCCAAATTGACGTTGAACATATTTCTCAAGAAAAAAAAACTCATATATTTCCTTTAAATAGCGAAACTGGAACTATTCTAAAAATATCAGATCTAAATGATGAAAAATTACCATGGAATAGAAAACGATTGCTTGATCTTAAGCGTTCATTAGAAAAACTAATAAACCCATTATCAGAAACAAATGATTTTATTATAGAGATTATTTGTGAGAAAGAAACTTATGAGGATAAGAGAGTCAGAGATAATAGTGGGCATGATCGAGATATTGTAAATGGTATTCTTAAAAATGGCATATCACAAATCTTGAAACTTAAGACGACTCAAATTGATGTCCGTCTTGATAAGAATTATATCTATACAACAATTTCTGACCGAGGTGTAGATATATACAAAATACGTGAAAACAATACTGAATTTGCGAAATTAGAGGATGTAAAGATTAACTTGTATTTTCTAAATCGTTCTGCAAAGAATAATTTCACACGATTAATGGGTATAGAACCTGTAAATTATGGGTCAATATTCCTATTTAGAAATGGATTTAGAATAATGCCATTTGGTAATACTGGTGATGATAGTTGGGGGTTAGATTATAGGGCACAGCAAGGTCATAGTCGTTACCTTGGAACAAGAGATTTATTTGGTCGGGTTGATGTTCTGACTGATAATATTAATGAGTTAAAAGAGGTTTCTAGTCGAGATGGAGGGCTAATAGAAACTCAAACATCTAAGCAACTTTTCAGTTTGTTTGAGATCGCTCATAGGCGATTAGAACGTTATGTTACTGGCGTTTTGTGGGGAGAAGCTTTTTTGCGTAAGGAATACTTCGTAAACGAGGCTGAAGGTATACGAATGCGAAAAGAATTACAGAACATTGATAAGGAAGAAGAGAATCCTAATTATATTCTTTCATCAAGTATTGGAAGTAAAATTGACTTTGTCCAATTAATAAAGATGTTGGCAAAAGATAAAAATATTGAGATTTTATATTATAACACAGAGCTAGCCAATATTGTATCATCTAACAATCTGATAGATTCTATTAAACCTCAATTTTTGAAAGACTTGGAAAAAATCGCAGAAGATACTAATGATTCGGATTTACTAGCATCAATTGATGCCGCAAAACATCGTATTGCGGAGTTGACTCATCAAAAGGAGGAAGCTGAAAGAAAAATAGCAGAGGCTAAACTTTTTCAACGTGAGGCTGAGGAAAAAGCCATAAAAGCAGAGGAGGAGCGTCGTATTGCAGAAGAAAAAGCTAAGACAGAAGAAGAACGTAGACGTCAAGCTGAATTAAATAGATTGCGTGCTGAGAATGAAAAGGTTAAAGAGGAAAATGCACGTCTTGTTGCTGAAAAGAAAGCTAAAGATGAAGAATTTAAACGCAAACAAGTAGAGAAAGAAAAGCAACTCGAAAGTTTGAAAGTTGAGTTTTACAAGAAAGTGTCAAATCCAGATACAGATGCTTTAATACATCATGTAAAAAACAACAACACTAGAATTAATGATAAGATTGATGAACTAATATCTTATGTAAACAGTAAGGATTTCAGAGACGAAACTAGTACGTTGATTCTTAAGTCGTTATCAAGTATCAAACTCCTATCTCAGAAATCTTTAGCTGCCACGGATTTAATTCTAACTTGCGATCTCGCAAAATCAGATTCTCAGAAAATTAATTTACCGTTATTTATAGAAGGATATTTACACAAAGAAGTAAAAAGTATTTTAAAATGTCATTTTTCTTCTTCTATTGATTTGTTTGCTGTGTATGGAAGTAAACTTGATTTTGCCTTGGTAATAGATAATTTTATAAAGAATTCTGAAGATTGGCATGCTAAAAATATTTGGTTTAATTGTTCTCGATATCAGAATGCTCTTATACTGAATATATACGATGATGGGGATGGATTAACAGATTCATTCAAGCAGGAGCCTAATCAAATATTTGACTTCTCAATTTCAGGCAAATCTGATGGTACTGGTTTTGGCATGTATCTAATAAAGGAAACCTTAAAATCCTTGCACGCTTCGATAGAAGTTGACAGACCGATTAACAATAAGGGGATTCACTTTAAAATACTTTTCAAGTGATGGAGCGGAAACATTTAATATTAGTCGACGAACAATCTCAAACGGATCGTCTTAAGAGAATTAGTAAAAACCTAAAAAAAGACGGAATAGAATTAATATATGAGGAAATAAATCCAAATGACTATTCTAATAGATTAGAATCTGGGGATTTGGAGTTTGACAAGCATGCTTTAAAAAAGAAATTGCGTTCAATAAGTTTCTTGTCACATCTTGATATATTTGCTACAGATTATAATCTTGTTGAAGATGAACTAAAAGGCATAGATTTAATTGCAATGCTCTATGAACTTTTACCGCACTATAACAAGAAGATTATTATGTATTCAGCTCAGATAGAAGATGTTATTGATAATATTATTACTAAAAGAGCTGATGGATTTAAACAGCAAATAACGATGTTAAAATTACTCGCACAGAATGAAATAAACTATCTTAGTAGTGATGGAGAGTTTGAAAATAAAATAAAGCAACTAATTATTAAAGAACCTGATCTTACCATTGATTCAAGATTGGCAGATTCATTATGTGCACTAGATAATGAAAATTTTAAATGTATTATACCTGAATATACAGACAAGAGAATTAGCGAAATCGGTAAGATGCTTCTAGCGAAAGGTGAAGAGGCGATAGCGTTGAGAAAATCTATTACAGAACATATAATGGCAAATATAACTTCAATACTAGACTATGAGTAAAATATTTGCTATTTATCCTCTTGACAAGAGTAGTTCAACTTTGTTTCTTAATCGTATTCATACATTTGAAACGAGAAAACTTGGAGATGGTTGGCATTGCTATAAAGTTCATTATTCTGACGAAGATCATGAAAGGTGTATTCAGCAGGCTAAGGATAATCATTTTATCTTTTATATGGGGCATGGTGGAGAAACCCAGTTACATGGGGCATGTGCTAAATATGGCGAAATGCCAGTTGATTCTATTGCCATTAAAGAGAATAAGGAATTCTATGACAAAAAGGATTTTATAAAAGCCGATAACATTAATGCTTTCAACGGAAAAATCTTTTTCTGTTTTTCTTGTAATTCCAATAGGAATAGTTCAAAAAGCCTTGCGAGATTATCTATAGAATGTGGTGTAGAAACATTTATTGGGTTTGGTGATATACCTACAGATTATATTGGCGAAAGAAAATTCTCCAAAAGATGCATAGCAATCTACAAAGGTAAGATTGTTAAGATAATAAAGTATTCCTTATTTTATGCTGTTCAAAACAATGAAACCGTAGACAACCTTGTTAGAATAATAAAACTTTTAACATGTAAAGAAATACATTTGTTACTAAATCAAAGGAATTTTCATGGGAGAGATTTGGTTATTAATCAGCTGTGTATGTTCAAGAATGAAATAAAGATATTTGGGAACATGTATTCTACGCTTTAACTGAATAATGATAGATTTCATATGCTGTTTCTTTATATTTTACAAAAGAATTCTACCTTTGCATAGAGTAAGGCCTTCTTTCCAATAATGTGAGTTCGATATAAGAATTAAATGGAAATATTCTGTTGAACTCATGTTCCAATAATGCGAGATAACCCAAGTTTAACCGGCAAAATTATTTTCATTATTCTGTTACTATAAGAATATCAATTAAAAAGAAGATAGTAATAAATATAAGGTAATTTTTGTCTGTTTCTGATATCAAGTTGGGTTGAATGTGTGATAATAAAGAATAGCGTAGCAAAGAAGAACAGCCATATCAAAGCACTCCGGCTTCGATATGGCTGTTTTAAGTAGGTTTACTTTGTGCAACCTATAATATAGAACGGCTTACATTTCCTTTTCAGACTGCATCGTCACTTCAATACGGCGGTTGCTCTTGATAAGGTTGCGGGCAATACGCTGGATGTCAGCAGCTGTGATGTTGCGCACGAGTGCTTTGTAGTCCTTGTCAAAGTCTACACCGTGACGCAGCTGGTTGTATATCACGTAGAGCCAGTAGTCATTGGTAACAGAAGACTGGTCGTACTGCTTTAGGAGATATTCCTTCACCTTCTGCAAACTAACAGCCTCTGGACCCTTATTGGCAATGTGCTCAATCTGTTTGGTGATGATTGGCATTACCATGTTATACTTGTCAGGGTCGGTATCAAAGGCAATCTTCAACAGAGCGTGAGGATTGCTTGTTGCGTTCAGACTCTGCTGCAGTTTCACACCATACACCCCACCTTTCTCCTCACGGACAGAGTCGGTATAGGCGATAGACAATACACGCTTGAAGACGTCGAGTTCCAAATCAGCCTTAGCTGTGTAAGGTTCGTTCCATGTGTAGAAGACGGTTACACGTGCCAATGGGGTCTTCATCTTCTTTTCAAAGCGGTGAGTCTCGTTGCAGTTGCGCACGTCAGGATAAGTCTTCGCAAAGGTTTCCTTTTTGCCTGTTGATGGCAGAGAAGCAATGTACTGCTCCAAGAGAGGGCGCAACTGAGCGATGTCAATGTTACCCATGACAATCATCTTGAAGTTAGAAGCATTGCTGAAACGCTCCTTGTAAATCTCGAGAACACGGTCATAGTTTACCTTGTCAAGTGATGCAGCCTTGAGTGGTTGCACACGTGGCGAATTACCATAAACGATGGCAGCAATAGAGTCGTTGTAGCTAACGTTAGGACTTGCCTCACGGTTGGTGAGGAAAGAGCGCATGCGGTTAACTTCTGACTGAAACGCCTGATCATCACGACGTAAGTTCGTAAAATACAAGTAAGTAAGTTCAAAGAGTGTGCGGATGTCTTTGATAGATGAATTACCGCTGATAGACTGTGTTTCATTGCCAACACCAGCATTGATACGAACGGTCTTACCTGCTAAGAATTTGTTGAGTTCTGTTGCACTGAAACGCCCAACACCACCTTCCTTAACGGCAGCTGAGATAAACTGTGTGTTAATCAAGTCCTTGACAGGATAGAGGGAAGAACCACCTTCTGCAAAGAAATTCAGTGTCACAGCATCCTTCTGATAGTCAGTCTTCTTGAAATATACCTTCACACCATTGCTCAGTGTGATTTCTGTCGTTCCGTGTAAGCCAGCTTTCTCACTCTTGATACGTCCCTTCTTCGGTAACGTCTCTATAAGTTTATCGTCCAGCTTCTTCTCGACATACTTAGGATAGGTCTTTGCCTGTGCATCGAGAACCATTTGCTCAAACTGCGCATCTGAGGGAACATTTACTCCAGCTTTGTCTGGTGCATATACAACAAGCACCTGATTCTTATTCGTGATAGCTTCACGCATAGCCGCATTGACCTCGTCGAGTGTCACCTCATTAAAGAACTGGTCGTCGAGTTGCTTGTCGTATGCTTCGGTGGTGATGGGTTCATTATCGAGAAAGTTCTGCTTAGCGCGACGTACATAGTATAAATTGCGACGGTCGTTGCGCTCATTGTATTGGCGGTCAATCACCTTCTGGCGGAAAGCTTTGGCACGAGCAAGTTCTGACGGAGTAAACCCATGCTGACGAATCTGCTCTATCGTACCCACTGCTGCATCGAAAGAACCCTTTACATCTTCCTGACGAGCACCAAAGGAAAGAACAAAAGCATCTTTTGTACGACTGATCAAGAACTGACCCATACGTGCAGAAGCACTTAAGCAAGGCTTTGGATTCTTGTCCTGCATCTCGTTAAGGCGTTCGCCAATCATATAAGAAACCAAGTCGTCAACATATCCGTCTCGCTGATACTTCACTGAAGACTTCTCTGAATCGGGTGTCGCCTCACGCTTCATATAAAGTGTAACGAGCATAATAGGTTGTTCTGAATCTTTCAATGAGGCTACAATCATCTTGTCGTTGTCATTCACTGGGAAGTATTCGCGATGAGCAGCATTCTCAGGCATTGGGATGGTAGAGAAGACAGACTGTATCTTCTGCTCCATTTTGTCTACGTCAATATCACCCACAACGATGATTGCTTGCAGGTCTGGACGATACCACTTGTGGTAATAGTCGCGAAGTGCCTTGTAAGGGAAGTTGTCTACAATCTCCATCTTGCCGATTGGCAGACAGTCTTCATACTTCGTACCACGATAGATAATTGGCAATGCCTCTTCCATCAGACGTTGTGAAGCCATACCAGCACGACGTGTACGCCACTCTTCGTGGATAACACCACGCTCTTTGTCAATCTCCTTGTCCTCAAGGTCCAGATAATGGCTCCAGTCATGAAGGATAAGTAGGGTAGAGTCGATGGTTGATTCCTGCTTTACAGGTACGGAACTGACGTTGTAAACGGTCTCGTCAATCGAGGTGTAAGCATTGAGATTGGTACCGAACTTGATACCATGTGCCTCACACCAGTGAACAATACTTGGTGAAGAAGGTGTATTCTTGAAGTTCTTACTTCCATTGAAAGCCATGTGCTCAAGGAAGTGGGCCAATCCTCTTTGGTTAGGTTCTTCAAGAATACTTCCCACACGCTGTGCAATGTAGAAGTCGGCTATCCCTTTCTCCTTGGCATTGTGGCGTATGTAATAAGTCATACCATTCTTCAACTTACCCATACGGAAGCTGTTGTCGGTAGTGACCTTCTGCGCCATAGTACCTGTTACGAGTAGCAGGAGCACAAGCGCATTGATAATTCTTTTGTTCATTAACATAATATGTGATTGATTCTTTTTATAATTTCTTTATGTCTGTCTGATTTTTATTCTTTATAGGATAATGTCTTCCTATCGATGAGTTGCTTTCGTCTTAACAGCAAATTGCACCCTATTAAGTGCTCCGCACGAGTGGTGCGGAGGCTCAACACCACTTGTGCGAACGCTTAGCACCACTCGTGCGGACCAATAGTAAAACTGTTAGAATGTACAACCAATAGTCAGTCTGCCCGTTGAATAGTTCCTTCCTATGAGATAAGCGTTGCCGTCGTTGGTATGCCGATGAGTGAAGTCGAAGGCAGTGTAGGTTTTCATCTTGGTGCCTGGAAGGACAAAGGCATATTTAAGTCCGAATTGGAGGGAGTATTGTGGGTCTGTAAGATACTTATACTCACGATACATCAGTACGTCCATCGTAGAAAAACCGTTCTGCTTGTCAGATGGTTTAGCTAATGTTCCATCTTCGAAAGTATCGCCCTTTCCCTTCTTGTATGCAAAGCCCGCCTTTAATGACAATACCCCCTTGCGGAAAAGGAGGTTACGCGTAAGACCTGTGTAAGCCTCCATTGTACGGATATCCTGACGTCGGTAGTAAGGATAGCTGTAGCCAGTCTGCTTACGTTGTGCGATGTTCGCACCTGCTTCTACCGTCCAGAGAGGTAACTCATTTATAACGCCATAATAGCCAGTATAGCCAAGATGCACATCATTCCACGCCTTATTGGCACTCTTTACCGGGTCAAGATACTGATAGAAGTAGGCTCCTTGTTCGTTTTTGTTAGAACGATAAGCATTCATCTCGTTGACAAGATTCTCGCTTGAAAAGCTGAAATCAAGATGATGTATCTGCTTGTCGAGTGTCAAAGAAAAGCGTGACTGATAGTCATAGATGTTGCTATGGTGATCGGAGTGAACTATCGTATAGGGTGACTTCCTGCCGTAATAACCTTTACGATATGTACCGCCAAAGTTGTTAAACCATGAGAGATTAGGTAGGATGTTCCAGCTAAATTGTAGTCCTAAACCATGATATTCATTGAGCAGTGGTTGCTCCCTATTGCTATCAGTAAAGCCCGAACTACTGAAGGGTTCCGTCTTACCAATCCACGGACCATAGTTGATATAAGACGTAAACTCCTGTGCATTTGAAGCGTAGGTACTAAAGATTACGCTCTCTGTGTTCCGTCGGTAAGTATAGTTAAGACCAAGACTAATAGGCTGTAATGGTATATAGACGCCTGTAGTGAGGGCTAAATCCATTAGCTTTGTCTTATGTCTTAAATCCTTATACTTAGCAACGTTTGCTGCAGTGAAGTCCACCTTTGTACCAATGGCAAGTCCTTTATATATCTCCCAAGACAATGCCCCCATAAGATTATAGGTGTCACGATGCTTTGTGCCAGCATTATTTAGCGAGTCTTCGACAATATCGAACGGCAAACGTTGGGTCTGTATGAATGCTGAGCCAGTCATATTACGCCCAGAGAAGTTGTCATAACGCATACTTCCCGACAAGACAATCCTGTCTGTTAGGCGATAGAATGAAGAGACGTTAGCACCCGCCTGCACGGTACGTGGCGACGCATCATAGTTGACAAAGCCTCCCTTGCCATATTGTGCATAGACTTCAGCCAAGGAAATGTTCTTTGTCTTAAATCGTACTAAGGCTGCTGCATTGTCACTTCTCAGCCATGCATCGCTATTGGCAACGAAGCTAAAATCACGATGGAGCAGACTATCTTTAGCCTGCTCCTGTGCGTTGAGGCTGGCAGAGAGGGTTACTCCTGCCAGTATAAGTGTCATGAACCTATATCTCATCTTACAGGTTATGTTCTTTTATCATCTATTTTACTTGTCTCTAAGTGAGAACTGTTTGCGCTCGTGGAAGTCAGAAGTAGAGTTGTTTGTGTCCATGTAGACAATCTTTGCTCCATTCTTCATAGATGCTTCAGCGTCAATATGACTTGGATCTGCACCATACTGATAGTTGTAAACCAATTTAGCAGTATTGCCTTCAATCTTCTTTGTCGCTTCAACGTCTACATTACGATATACGCTATGACCAAGTTTGACAGTCTGCATGACGTAGCCAGCATCTACATCAGAGCCGAAACGCTTCTTACTCTTGCTCTCATTAATTTTCTCATAAACCTCAACACCGTCAATAATCCAGTCTGTTGGGACCTTCAATACAGCATTTATTTTGTTCTGGGCTTTGCCTGGTGCGTATGTGATATTACTTGCATCGTTTGCGAAAGCGGCAGGTGTTGTGTTCTTTGTTTGGAAGATAAAGAAGCCAGGAGAAGTTGCACTAAGTGGCCAAGCATTAGCCTGTCCATATTCTACAGCCTTAAGGTATTGGCTGGTAGGGATAACGTCTGCTGGTGTTGGATAGTATTTTGGATTCTTAAAACCAGACTCTGGGTCGTACATAGTATAGTAGTCTTTATTGGCATAGTTGATACTCTGTGGGTAGGTCTTAGTATTATCTATTGCGCCCATACAGCTGATAACAACCTGTGAATAAGGCTCGATAATCAATGAATTCGGGAAGTACCATATACCACAAGCTGCTGGAACCCAGCCCTGTGAAACGTAAGAAGGCTCTGTCGCTCCTGTGCTGTACCATGCGTTTGCACCAGAATGAGCATTGTATGGGTCTAACATACCAATAGCTAAGTTGCTGATTACTGCTGTCTTACCACCATTGTTGTACAGGATAAAACCCTTGTCCATCTGGAAGAAATTCTTGGGATCGTTTTCAATTGGTACACCTGTCGTGTACAATTCTTTGATGATAACTTGGTCAGCATTCTGATCAGGCAATTGGAAAGTAACGTTCTTTACATCTGAAGCCTTGATAACTTGGACAGTACCATCGTTATGTGTCACAACCATATTCCATACTTGTGCATTGATGTTGCCAATGAAAGCGAACATGGCAACAAGGAGAAGTAATATTTTCTTCATATCTTTTTCTATTTAATTTCTAATGTTATTCTTACTTATTCATAAACTTAAAACTCTTTGTTGGTGTGCGAAGGATGTAGACACCCTTTGGTAAAGACGAGAAGTCAAGGGCAACTCGTCCTTCACCATCTGCTGTTACAGAACTGATTTGTGTACCATTAAGATTGTAAATGGTAACCCTTGCACCTGCTTTCAACCCACTTACCTCAGCATTACTGAAAGAGAATTGAGGAGAAACAGACGCATTCTTTGGGTCATTAGAAGGTACACTACTAATACTTGTCGGCACCTTCTTCTCAATGAAGTGGTAATCCTGCACGCCTGTCAGTGCTGTTGTGAGTTTCTGATCCTTACAAGTAATAACAAGATTGTTATCCTCTATGGTTATAACAGGAAATGACTCCAAAGCAAACTCGGTCGTTGTACCATTCGTCTCGGTCAAGACAAGGCAGGTAATCATCTTCTCTTGTACTGTCTGTGCAAAGCCACTAAGGGGTATGAACGACAGTGTCAAAGCGATAAGCCCTATAAAACTTATTTTCTTCATAAACATTGTTTTTAATTTATACTATCTTTATTTCTCTTTTAATTCACGATACGTTTCTTCGACATTACTAATGGTAAGGTTACCACGTTAGGAGAGTCTATGGCAACGACTACCTGCGACTTGGTACCATTGAAGAAGTAACGGTAATCTACTGTCTCCTTTCTTGCAGAGCTGCTGACCTTATACAAACCAGAGGGAATACTGAAATGAGCCACTCCCTCAGCGTCTGTACTATCAACGAAGGTGCTTGCCACGGCATCTTGTAACTCTACGCGTAAGCCTTCATAAGAACCGTCATAAGTGCTGGGGAATTCTAACTTCACATCGAAGTTGACTACCTTAATGCCCTCCTCATAATCAGCACACGAGATTAACATTGTCATCACGCATACTGCAAGTAAACAAAATATCTTTCTCATTATATCTTCAATCTTAATGAAAGTCCATAATAGAAGCTCGGAACATATCCACTACCAAAGAGACTTGTCTCAAGTCCTGTCTGAGTAGAGTGTACCTGAGCAAGTGTGTTGAAGAAGTTATTGGCATAGAACGATATAGATACGTGTTTACCAATTTCTTTTGTCACACTTAAATTAGCCGACCAGAAAGCACTCAGCTTATTTGGATTCAGTGTATAAGGATAGTTTGTTCGCACAACCAACTGTGTTAAGTCGTTGTATAATCCTCTGTCATTCGTTGCTGCCCAACGTAGTTTTTCAGCAAAAGGAACCAATGTCTCTGGCGCATCCCATGTGCTGTAATACTCTGGATAGACGATAACCGTCTGATTCTCAGTCTTACCATTGTATGCCTCGCCAAAGTATTCATTGCCACTATTCACAACATATCCACGACTGCTGGTAGCTCTGCTGTAAGTATAGAGTGAACTTTCCAAACGCAAAGCTACGATAAGTCGAATTTTTGGTATGTGTGTCGTTAGTGTGACATTCATATCTACTTGACCACTGACAGAGCCATTTGAGGCAGAAGCATCAGCTGTATAGTTGGTTGATGAGGCTGCACCACCACGGTAATAACCAATATATTGATAGAGTTTACCGTCAGACTGGCGTGTATTCAGACCTACTGGAACATCCGCAAAGAGCGTTTCGTCCTGTGCCTTATAATGATAATACTTACCATCAACACGCACCTGTGTGCGGAGAGTCTTAATCTGTTTGAAGTCTATAATCCATTCTAAGCCATAGCGACTCAATGGGTCAGCATTCACATATTTTGTGTTGGTGATGTAGGTGTTTCGTTCGTCATAACCGAGAACGACTGGAGTTTTCACGCCACTGGCATCACTCACAGTCACAATACCTGTCTGTGGGTCAATCGCAAAGAGTCGATTAGCCGCATCAATACCGCTCGCTTGAAGTTTAGCAGGTGATGTGTACTTATAGGTGAAAGGTGTGTAAGTGTTTGTTGCCATGTAAGGATTGAAAGTCTTACTATGGAAGAATGAAAGGTTGATGTCCGCAATTTTTGTTCTCAGTTCCACACCTAAATCCCACTGGTTGGCATATTGCCATTTCAAGTCAGCATTGTATCGTGCCTTTGAAGGGTGAGTGTAATAGGCATAATAAGAACGATTATTAGCATCACTGGTAGATGAGAATGCCAACATATCACGATAAGATGGAGAAGGGTAGAGTACTTGGAAACTTGGGAGTTTCACGCTCTTTCCCCATCCTGAGTGCACGCTAAGACTGTTCATCCAACTTTCTTGTCCGAAGCGAAGCATATAGCGCATATTCAGTCGTGGTGAAAGACTACCCACTGTTCCATACTCTGAGCCGGGAATCGAGGTGATATCCTCACGCACACCTGCTGTCAGTTCAACATTCTGTTTGGTGTTAATAGTCATTGAGAGCTTATCCTCGGCATAGAGTGCCATGTTGTTCAAAGCGGGTAGGGCATCAAAACGATATTCACGCCATGTCGGTGCATAGCGCATATCTTCGTAGTGTGTACCCTTTCCCTTATTCCTACTGGTTGTCCATTCAGCACCAACAAGTAAGCGGTTGCGGAACTTTCCAAATGATTTATTCCAATTAGCCTTTAGCTTCAAGCTATAGGTTAATGGCTTCGAGTCGCCAAAACCACGCAGATACCAATAGCCTGTAGGACCAAGAATGATGTTGGCAGAAGGGTTCTTATCGTAATCTTCTGCAATGTTATATCCTTCCGTCAAGGTGTGGATATAAGGTTGTGTAGAACTACTGCTCTCGTTGCTATAGCTTTCTGAGCGTTTATCAGCGTAGGTGAAGGCAGCTGTAAAATTCAGATTGGTTATCCATGACTTGTTCAATAACCAGTCAAGGCGCACATTACCACCCACATTATTGTCCTTAACCTTATAATAACTGTCCAAGTTGCGGTCTGGATCAGCCTTCGAATCATAGCCTCCCACCCCACCATTCAGCCCTATATCCAACGTCAGAGGCTGTGTCTTTTTCATAAAGACATTCATATAGTGCAACGATAGAACGTTGCGCTGATAAGCCGTGTAAGGCGATGCTGCATCCGAGAAAGAGCGTGCATGCTCAAGGGAGAAGTTGATAAGTCCAGCGTTCTTGCCTAAGTCTAATCCTTTGTGAAGGGCTATTTGGCGAGTGTGCTGATTGATACTTCCTTCTAAGATGAAAGGCGAACTACCTCTACGGGTCTTCACTTTTACTACACCGTTGGTGAGGTCGCCGTATTCTACAGAGGCAATACCGGGTACTACCTCCACACTTTCAATGTTAGAAGCACTTACCCCCCGTGTGCTCACACCAGCTGTTTCACCCATCATAGCATTGTTGTTCAGACGAACACCATCCACTTCAATGGCTGTACCAAACGACGCGTTGCCTCGCTCTGATGAACCGCTACGCAAAGTCAATTTGCTATCATTCATCAAAGAAGGGTTCACACTCTTACCGCCCGGCAGGAGTTGGGCAATATCACCCAAAGTCATTATCTGTTGATTGTCCAACGTCTTACGGTCAATGGTGTATGAGGTTGTTATCTCGTCTTTCTTTCGATGCGCAACAACCTGTACTTCATCGAGTTGAAGGTTGTCTTCGGCAAGGCGCACGTTGAGCGTGGCACCATCATTATTAATGGTGACAACTACTGTTTGTTCTGCGTAACCAAGGCAGGAGATAACTGCAGTACACTTTCCTTTCGGTACGTTTTTTATCGTGAAACAACCTTTTTCGTCCGTAAAAGCGTACAAGCGATTTTCCTTCAATGTGACTGATGCGTAGGCTATAGGCTTACGATCATCTTTGCCAACAACACAACCTGTAAGAGTCTGTGCAATACCATTGATACTTAGTCCGCAAAATACAATAGACGCTATTATCCTATTCGTGAAGTCCATGATTTGCAAAGATAAGACGATTTAACAAACTCTACAATACTCAAAAATAGGTATTTATTTGCTTTTCTTTATGAATAGAAATTGATTTTATCATATTAGATAAGGTCTTTCTGATATATATGGAGTGATAAGAACCATTCTAATACAAGAACAAAACAATTACATATCTTATAAGAATAGTTTTGTTTTAAGTTGCTGTCACTTTTAACATTTCATGCAAAGCTACTGCAGAAGAATGAGTTAGGTGGCTACTTAGAATGACACTAATGACAGCAAAATTTGTTTTAGACGAATTGTTTTATTACCTGATTATAGACAGGCTGCCAGATAAAATAATAATCTTATATAATAAGGCACATGGAGATCAGAGAGGACGAACTAAAGGCAATATTATGGAGTATGACGATGGTACAAAGAGCAATAGAGGTGAAACGTACAGAATCCTAATAATTTATGGGTTTAACGTTTTGGTCATAAAGTCTCTAATAAAGCTGACAAATAATCTCCATTGCTCAATGCTGCGACGGTACCTCCGTGACTACCATTGTTTTGTTTTTAATAATTTTCTGTGTTTTCAACTCTGTGTGACATTTTGTCAAAGTTCTAAACTTAGGCGGCACCCTTATCACTCCAAATTTCTGAAAAGCCGTTTTCTGCTATTCTTTCTTCTTATTTACGAGTGAGTCTTATCTTCTACTATAAAAAGGTAGATGTAAAGGAAGGCAGACACCATGAAAAAGATGCATGTGATAGTTTGTTGCTTTAACCTGAATAATTAAAATAAACAATATATATAATCAAAAGATAAACTAATCTATGAAAAATGATAATTAATTTTTTATTAAAACCTTATGATAAATAAAATCACTCTTTATATATTCCAAAAAGAGTCTTTAACCTTTCAAGGGTAGTATATTGCGCACCTGTACCTTTATAAACCGACACAAAGTCACACCAATGTTCTATTATTTTATCTCGTAATCTCTCTGCATCGATTCTGTTTTGAGTTAGTAAAACAATAACGCAATCAGATAGAGCATAGAAAGTTTGTTCATTTAACAAAGCTATTTTTGTGGGGGTCGGATTGCAAACCCTTGGAATAACTATACCACTTCCTCTTACAAGAATATTTGTCCCTGCTGTAATACGCTTTAACTTTACTAATTCACCATTTTGGAGATTAGTCGTATGAATCAGCGGTACAGATTTTTTTGATTTACTATACTGCGGATTCTGCATCCGCACACAACCTCTTAATATTGAAGTGACTAGTAATGATGAAAAATCAAAAGTATTCGATCTTTTCATTCCATTTACTTTATAGTGTCCCACATAAACTAATACTATATTAGGTGCACATTTACTAGTAAAACTAACCTTATTAGACTCCTCTAATATACATGCATTATAGTGATTTCTTAAATAGGTCCATGCCTTTCTATCTTTAATAGAATATACGCAACTTATCGGCAAAATAGCATATAGACCTCCATTGGATGCTAGATATTTTAATGCTCTCATCAAGAATAACATCGCAGTACTCACATGGTATTCTATACCTTCAAATATGATATTTTCAACCGTACTGCCTCTGCATGTAAATGGGGGATTGAGTACAATTAAGTCAAATTTTTCCTGTATTAAGAAGTTTACTTTGTTGATAGAGTCATCATTTTTAAAGTCACACTTTCCTAAATGCCAACTAGGGCAGTCATGTGAGAGTTTTGTTAGGGCTTCATCTGAGATATCAGTACCATACAATTTGACATCACTATATCGTTTGGCGACAGCCTTGAGCAAGTCTCCATCTCCCACACAAAAATCCACAGCATGCTCAATGTGAGAGGAAGCAATAAAACTTACCAATTTATCTGCCAACATGGGTGGTGTATAATAAGAATCTAGTCCCGACATCTTAGTTTTCGTTAAAGAGTCTAGTTACATCACAGACCAAAATATGCCCCACTCCTTTCGTTCTATGCAAACTTCTCTTGGGGTTATCATATAGCAACTCCACTTTATCTGGATTCTTTATAGCATATAAGATTGCTCCAATTGCATGAGGTTTAGTTCCAATTGGTACTACTATCATATTTGGTTCTCTTTTATCGTACGATATCTTCCCCAATGTCAGATAACTATCAACAATAGAATTGGCCTCGGCATATACTATACGCTCATAAGCCTTAGTCGTTTTCAGTTCATTGCGATTACCCCAAAAGGTTACAAAAGGGTAATGCATGCTATACCCAGGTACTCCCACAACTGGCAGTATTTTGTCATAAGAGGGCTGTTTGTTTTTAACCAAATAAGAAAACCTACCACCTTCAAAACCAAGCAATACCACAAAAAGGGGTTCCTCCTTAAAAGGAACTAAACGAATAAAACCAGGTAAAGGATTGACACCAGCAACTGATTCTGATAGATCCTTGTTAAGCCCTTCCTTTTGGAATTCACTTAACAGATATTCCTTTGGTTCGCTATAGACAATCCTTATTTCAATATTATTTTTAATCGCATACTTCATCAGAGGAGCCACAAGCCGACAACACATACCAGTTACTTCCAAATACAATATATGAAATGTGTAAGAAGAAAAAAAACTTGCTATCGCACCAGTACTACTCAATGGTACTATCTGATTATCTGAAGAAATTACCATTTCATCATTATCATTAATTGAAATCTCTTTAAATATAGTATCAATATTGTTCGTGGATAGAATTGAAGAACAATGTCTGCTTCTATCTTCTGGATCTTGAGCATAGAGATAAAGAGCGTCTGATTCAAGCACCACAACACTTAAATCGTCCCATTTTTTTGTATATAAATAATCCTTATTTATCATATTAATCCCAAAAATCAAAAGATAATTGATTCATAACAGCCCCCTCTTCTTCATCTATCTTGATATTTTTATTTTTCAAAATATCCTTGACTGCATTTTTAGGGTTATCCACACATAGTAAAAACTCAGCATCGGATAATACCATCTTACGTTTCCTACGGAAACTGTATATAAAGTAGGGAGCAAATATCGGATGAAGTGAATACATAAATTCTTTAACGCTGCCACGTCCCGACTGCTTATTGGCAGGCATACGAACAAATGCTAGATTCATAATTCCTGCTTGAATTAGCTCTTCGGTACGGCGTGAGCGCTCTCCTTCTATTTCAAATTGCACTGTTTCAGGAGCAGAATTATCTCCATGCTTAGCCAATTCTGAAAAGATTGTGCCAAGCGTCTGAACCATACGTGTCAATTGGGCACCATTACTCCATGTACCCTCAAGCTCTGTAAGATTTTTCCATCCCACGTTACGTGCTGCCTTTGTCTGAATATCGGCAGATACCGGTTTAGTAATATCTCCTCCTTCTTGTAAATAGAGATAATAAGAACGGTAAACTAACTCCATAAGGTAGCGAATATTTCCATTAGCTAGTTTTACAAATGTACTCCATCCCGCATAATATTTCTGGATTCCACTACTACCTCTTCCTATTCGTATCTTAAAGAGAAGACTATACTTATAGTTTTCATAGCGGGTATTCCAATCCTTTGTATTATTTAAATAATCCGCTATCTCATCATTAAGTATCAAATCATGACTTTTCGACCAATAAGATAAGAAAAATTTATAAAGTGGAGATACTCCCAAATCTACATCATTCTTCTTTTCATACTCAAGAATATTTTTATATAGCTTAGTCTGTTCTACTCCAAGTTTAATGGCTTCCTCTTCATAAGGCAAATTGCTCAAAGCTTGTTCAATATCAAAATCCACACTATCCTCTTCAAACAAGTCCTTGATTCTTAATTGACACGCATCACGTGCGAAAGACTCAAACTTATCAGGAGTTACATCAGTAAACTCGTCTACAATATTGAACAATACATAATCTGCAGGATCAATAACACTCTCCTGTGGATTCATAGTATATTTAACTCTCCATCCCATCTCACGTACACCAATTTTTATCGTGTATGACTGAGGTATATGTTTAAGCAATGTATTTACAATCTGCTGTTGGGAATCCAATAGGTTTTCATATTCGTCAATAAGCAAATAGAAAGTTTTATCATGGAATTGCCTTAATTTCCTTGCTTGTTCTGTCACTATCTTGATAGGGTCTCCAGCCAATGAAAGTTTCGGCATGTTACAATCAGCAATATTATTTATGTCAGCCTGAAATTTATACATAGCTTTTTCCAATTCTTCCATCAATCTGCTGTAATTTCTTATACCATCGCCTAGATGTAAAGACGTAGCTATCAAACAACATGCGTGTTCTGACAGCATGTCGTCATCTGGTTTATGTTCCTTATGCCATACAATGAACTCAAGTATTTTAGAGGTTAGTATCAAATTAAAATAATGAGCAAAAATCTTCATCCATTTTTCATCATCAATCCCTTTACCTTTAAAAGCATGGACATGATTAGTATCACATCTGAAATAAATGCCAATATAATTGTTTTTATCAAAATGGTCTATATCATTTTGATTCAAGGCATATTGTCCCTTATAAGACAGACCTCTTAAAACTGTCGTCTTACCAGTACCACGACCTCCCATCAACACACATGGGCGTTTATCCTTCAAGGATGTAAAATAACTAGGAGCGGCAAAAAAATGAAATATTTTTTCATTTAGCCACTCTGCTTTATAACTTCCAAACAACTCATCAAGTCGTGCTAATTTTTCATCTAAATTCATAATCTCAGAGTTTATCTATGATACCAACGTTTTTTTAAAGGTTTCCAAGAGCGAGTATCCCAATAGAAAAAAGCGGGACAAGCATCAGGGATGCCATGATGAAAAGCTAAAGTAAGTCCTTGTTGCCCGAAACCTTGCATATCATTTACATATTGGCCTTCTGTTATCGGAATTCCATGTTGTTGAGCTATTTTTATCATCATTTCCAAAAATCTACTGTACAAATTATTGTCGCCTGCCCAACACAATCCATTTACATTGAAAAGGTTATATTCCGGGCCTAAATTATAGATATATTCCAAGTGTAAATTTGGACATTCACTTGTTATTCTTAACTTGCCCAAATTATTTACTATAAGTGGAGCATAGACAATGCAATGGTTATTTAATCTCTGAAGTTCATTCAAAGATTTCTTTGAAGTACCTAAACAATGTTTGTTCCAAGCTGTAACTGTTTGGGCTCCAGTTCCGACAAAGTCATCTACAAGTATGACGTTCTGAGAATCATTATTATCTTCTAATTTTGCAAATAATGCTTCAAACTTTATAATACGTTCATCTGGTATATGCAGCACTTCCCTTAACTTTCGTGTAAAAATATAGCCACTATCTGTTGCATCATCAGTATTTTCTCCTTGTATAAAACTGTACCAACATTGTTCTTTGAAACTTTCATGATTCCATGTTGAATCTTTTTGCATAAAAAAATAACCACAACGTCCTACAACTACACGCAGCATTTGGTCTATTATATCATCTGAAAAATAGATGAATTGTTTTAATATGTGACTAGCTAGTTCCTTTTCATCTTGATTTGAAAAATTTTCTAACCAATTTTCAAAATCCAATTCTTTCGGTTTTGGAAGTAAAAGTAATTCACGAAAGGTTTTTAATTGTTCTGTTACTTTATCAGTTTTGTCGCACATAGTCTAAACTTATTTCTTCTTGAATTATTTTTTGAAATTCTCAAACAGGAGAGTTTTAAAGGAGATAAAGAATAATGACGATTGGTAGCATTATTACAATTTGTCTTATCTTTATCTTTTATGACTGAAATAATTTTGCCATATATAATCAAGTCCAAACTATTATTTTCATAGTTGTAAATATTGGTAAGATTTTCAAACTTTATTATACAAGCATCTTTCATACAAGATGTCTACTATAATAGGTCACAAAGGTAAACATTAAAAATGAAAAACTAATATAAAAACTACAAAAATTGTATCTTATACGAAAGGTTGTACAAGATAGGAGACAAAAGTAAGCTTAAAACAGACGTATCTCAGTAGATTATACTGTGATATGGAGTAGACTCCAGTATTAAGTACGATTTTTTATCCCCTTGTTAAAAGAAATTCTATGGTATAATGGGTATTTGGCAGGTTAGCATGACCAATCTATCAAATGTCCATTACAGTTTGTTTTATAATATGTAAAGATGGCAGCGCGTTCAGAAGTTATTCAGTCATAACGCAGAAGCCAAAAGGTTCACGGAAAGACAGTGTCAAACACTTAAAGATTAGTATATTTTTGTAAGGTTATAAACCGCCCAAAAGATTGGTGTTAAGCCTCCGCACTATTGGTGTTTACCGTCCGCACCATGTGTGCGGAGCCTCCGCACGTTTGATAAGAAATTGCATCTGTTATATTGAAGTTCCTCTTGCAGAAGTAAGCTTTATCACTCCATATATCGGATAAAGCTTATAGGATTTTCTAATTTCTCGAGTGATATAACCTATTGCATAGCTCTTGATATTCTCCTAACCCTTTTGGTAGATTCGTAATAATTAGAGGCTCACCACATGCTCTGTTTCAGAGTGCCGATTATATAGTACCTTAGATAAAATAAATTTTGCTGTCATTTCAGTCATCCAATGTTGTGTCCTAACTGATTAGTTTACAGTGTAGTTACATGAAATGTTAAAAATGACAGCAACTTAAAATAAAACTATTCTTGTAAGTTGTGTAATAGTTTTACTCTTGTTGGGGGCTTTGTCACTCGGTAGATTGGAAGGACGCTTTATCTTGAGGTTAGATAGTTCTTTAGAGGACTAAAGAATCTCTAAGACCTCTTGTA
>ERZ773180.387-NODE-387-length-27744-cov-34.384196_pt1 | contig 27744 bp, 17 predicted proteins | sample MGYA00511080_ERZ773180 | MGnify/ENA primary metagenome ERZ773180 (study PRJEB29015, sample SAMEA2738175) | human oral metagenome | biome: human oral; feature: human-associated habitat; material: saliva | place: China | collected 2178 ... | reverse complement strand
CCTGTAACTCTTCAGAAGCACCATTAGGTGCATCACCGAAGCTCTTGAAGATACCTGAGATAGAAGATACGTCATAGTATTCCTTCTGAAGACGGTTATCATAGTCTACCTGTGTTTCATCAGCCTTGCGCTTTGGATAGGTAAGAACTAATAACTTATTAGCATCAGCAGCAATGGTAAAACGGTTGAATTCATCGATAGGAATCATCAACGAAGCACCTAAACGAAGGTTGGTTGGGATGAATTCAGAGCGATTATCACCACCGAAGGTAATCTTTGAACCGATGTTTGAGATATTCATACCTAAGCCCAACTGGCACTCACGCTCACCAATATTGATATAGTTCTGATAATAGCAAGACAAGTCGGCTGCAAAGGCAGAACCTGGCGCAGTATCATCAGTATAGTTATAGGTAAGGTCAGAGTATATCCAACGTACAGCTGCACCTAATGAGAAATGCTCACTCAACATCAGAGAGTAGGCTACGTCCATTGACATCTCATAAGGGTTAATGGTCATGTTAGATCCGTCAGTCATCTGTACTTCACCCAAAGAGAAGTAGCGCATAGACGCTGAGACTGCACTGTAATCACCGATACGATAATAACCAGCAAGATAAGCCAAGTCGATATCACTCACTAACTGGCGAAGCCAAGGGGTATAGTTTAGGGAAACACCAGCACGAGAAATATTAAAAGGATATTTTGCAGGATTCCAATACTGTGAGTTCACATCTGGGTCGGTGGCAACACCAACATCACCCATACCTGCAGCACGTGCATCAGGGGCGATAGTCTGTGAGGTAACTGATGTGTTGACTGGATTAAAAATGTCTTTCTTATCCTGAGCGAAAACGGTAGATGAGGCAAATACCGTCAGTGAGAGAATCGCTATACGAAGCTTATTAATCATTCTATTTTAATTGGATTGCTTATTAAATGTTGCTATATGGATTGAAACGTTCGTTCTGTGTTATTTATTGTCTAAGATAATTAGTTTCTTAGCTTTCGATACCTTTGTCGCACCATTACTGCTGAGGCGTACTCGATAGAGATAAACGCCAGTTTTAAGTCTTCCGCCATTCTCGACGGTAAGGTCCCAGTTGGCTGTAATGGCATTGCCCGATGCAACACCAGTCTCACTGCGGTGCCATAGGAGGCGGCCGCTCATATCGAATACTTCAATGTCAATATCGACATCTGAACCAATATAGTTGTGCGTAACAATGAATGTCGTCTCTGTCGTGGCAGGATTCTTTGAGGCATTGACACTATAGATTTCTGGCGCCAGTCCTTTTACAACCTTGAACTGTAAGGTAACGGTTGAAGGGTTGTTCTGTATGTCCCACGCACGGAACTGCAGAGTGTGTGGTCCCTCAGAAAGCTCAGGCAGACTAAAGCCTGTTGTTCCTGATGTATAGCTACCGAAGTCATATCGGAAGTTATCATTCAGAATATAGGTCTGCGTCAACTTGCCGTCGATGGTCAACTGCATGTCATGTCCGATACCATTACCAGAAGCATTGATACCATCTTTATCCGTTATCTGTGCAAAGAAGTAAGGAGTACTATTGACCTCACCACCATTGACAAAAGAAGGAGAATTGAGATAAGCATAGATTGATGGACCAATAGAGTCGTTGTATACAATCTCTGAACCATCAATCGTGAAGCCATCTTCATGTCCTTGTGCCATGAGGGTATGGTTGTCGTTAATGGCAGATAGGTTCATCAAGCCTGTTCCTGCTGCATAGTTGATGTCACGTGGTACGGCGAAGGTGAATGTAAACTCACCATTCTTGATACTGTCTGTACCATTGTAGAGTACTTTCTGTCGATCGTAATATTGGAACGCACTTGCGGATGTATCCTCTTGCTTCTTACAGGTAATAAGTTCTTTTGTGTCACGTACGGTAGCAGTGAGTAGTCCCTTGAAGTCACCTTGCTTACTACCATTCTTTGCTATGTAGCCTTTGACAGTTACAACGGAGCCACCTTTGAGTGCAACAGAACCCATCGTATTTGGAGTTTGTCCATTGATTGTCTCCACTTTTACCTCTAATGTTGGTAGGTTCAGTGAGAGAGCTGGGTCGCCTAATAAAGCATATTGCAGTTTATTTGGTGTGAGGTCGCTGTTAGAATTAATCAACTCGCATTTAGCTAAACGCTGTGCTTCGCCCAATGTGGTTGGTTTACCATTTGTAAAGCTAAGTACATGCTTGAGGAAGGCAGTATTGATTGCCTTGTTATAGTAAGCATATACCGTACGAGTAGTACCCCAGAAAGCAACAGAGCCACCCTTCTTGTTTAGCATGGCTGCTTCACCGATAGTTGGGATAGTACCATCGTATGGCATAATATCACAGCTGGCGGTAATCCAAAGTGGTAGATTAGCGTTGGTAAAGTTGGCATAGTCGTTGAGGCGGAGTACTGCTTCATGAGAGATTTGGTCTTCCTTTCCGTGACCAGCATAATCCATGATAAGTGCACCTTGTGCCTGTTGCTGCTTGATAATAGCACTTACCTCAGGGTAGGTGTTACCAGTTGCAGACGATACACGGGTGTAAGCATCCCACATCACCTTCTTTACTTGATAGTCAGGATAGGTCGACATAATGGTTTCTGCGGTCTCATTGACATCGTGCATGTGGAGATTATTGTTTCCATCATCACCCATGAACATGATAACATTCTCCCAACTTCCGCCATTCTTGTTCTCAGCATAGCCGATTGTCTTATCAACTAATACCTTTGCATCTGATATCTCTGTCACAGGAAAGCGCCCAACTCCAAGGTCTTCTTTGTCACGTCTTAACAAGTCTCCACCTTCTCCATCATCCATCAACGTAAACCAACCATCATTGACATAGCAGTCGGTCTCGCTGAATGAGTTTTCACTCTCGTAGGCAAGAAGATAGTCATCAGGGTTAAGGTTACGACAAGCACTGGTAACCATACGGTTGTCCCATACGCAGTCACCAAAGAGTAGGAGCGACTGTGGAAGATTGTTACTGGTAGCACGGTCGTAAAGCATCTTCATGTAACGGCGGTAAGCCATTGCATCAGGTGTCCCACTGGAGAATTCATTATAGAGTTCGTCTGCTGGGACAATACGTACAGAAATATTATCGTGTGTACGATGGAAGTCGGCTAAGCGTTCTGCCTGGGCTAATAACTTCTGACTTGTAGGGATGATAATCACCATGTTGACTGGTTCGTCAGCATGATGGTCTTGATTGGTTATGTTGTAAACATACTCAGGGGCAGGGAAAGAAGCCTTCAAAGAAGGTGCTGGCGCAGGAGTAGAGTAGGTCATGATGAGGTAGTCAAGACGTGCTGGACCACCAGATAGGGTTGTCAGTTTGATGCTGTCAACTGCATGGAGGGTATTGAGGGTATAGGTTCTTACTTCTTCATATCCTTTGTCAAAGGATTCTTGTGGTGTGACTCTTATGTCACCAAGATATTGACCATTTGCTTCTACCTTTACAACTGAAGTATAAGTACCTGTTGTTACGGCTACCGTTAGTTTTGCACTTGTAGCACGTGCTTTGTTTGCCAAGGTGAATACCTTACCTTCGTTCAGTTTTAATGGAGTCTCTTCAAAGAGGTTTCGACCTCCGTGATACCAACTGAAATTATCAATCTCATGCAGACTATGATAGTCACCTGCTGATGGATAGAAACTATTGAGGAAGGTGGTGCTATCTGCAACAGTTGCAGGAGCACTGTTGTTGTCTTCTGTTAGGAAGTAATAACCATAGTTAGAATAAGGGTTGCGGATTCTCTTTACCGATGTGTTGCTTTCCCAACTAACAGGTCCATGTGCATAGAAGAGCCGTCTACCATTGCTATTATAGGTTGGCACCTCTTTTAAATCATCAAATGAAGTGATGTCGTCAGCTGTAAGAACCTCCTTCTGCAAGTTTCCTCCATAGCCATAGATTTTCACTTTGTCAATATTAGAGAAGCCGGCACGACGGATTAGATCATTGGTCAACTGATAGACACCATTAGCAGGAACACGTATCTTTGCCCATTTACCGTTGGCAAGAACGGAATGTGCAGCGTAGCGATTTGAGACAGTAGATGCCGATGAACCACCTGCACGAGTTTCAATTCCTTTATTCTTTTTTGTCGTTGTTTTCTTAGGATGCGATGTAAGTGCTATCATGAAACTGACGAGGAACTGCTTCTTTCCATTGCGCTGAACGATAGGCATTAGAGATATCTCTAATACACCACGCTTGCGTTCCACAGTCATCTGCTGATGTATCTCTGGTAATGCAGGAGGGACAACATTTGTCAATGCATTGTAGCGTTCAATGTCTGCCTTGCTCATGTCCATAAACTCAGGATAGCGTATCTCCAATTCGTAGGTAGAATCAGCGTACTGTTCACCAACAGGGATAGCATAGCGGAACTGTGGCAATACTGAGCCTATTGTCACATCTTGAACCGTTAGGTTGAAAAATCTTTGCTGTTGAGCTGATAGTTTTATACAACCCAACAGAAGTATAAGGCAGAGTATTGCTGAACGTTTCATTAACAGCTTGTTGATTCCTTTCGTCATTTTATTGATGTATTCCTTCTTAAGTTTTTTTGTCAGTTATTCCCTCTGTTCGGTTGATTATTTGAGTTCCTTAATTGGAGAGTATAGAAATCTATGTCGTAATCGTTTAGAAGTCTTTCACTTACTCTCCTTAGTTTACTTGCAATTAAAGTCGAGAACCTTTCTCTCTTCAATGTATCCTTCCATATGGTCATTGATATGTACAGGTCCACAACCTGATGGACAGCCAGTATAGATGATGTCGCCAGTCTTGAGGGTAAAGTAGCGACTAATGTAACTGATGATTTCATCTACTTTGTATAGCATGTCAGTTGTACATCCTTCCTGAACCGTCTGTCCATTGATATCAAGGTGGAAGCGGAGTCGTTGTACATCAAGGAATTTATCCTTTGATACCCATTCGCCTAAAGCAGCCGAACCATCAAATCCTTTGCAGAGGTCCCATGGTAGCCCTTGCGCTCTTAGTTTTTGTTGTAATTCGCGAGCTGTGAAGTCAATACCAACTGTCACAGCATCGTAGTATCTATGAGCGAAGCGCTCTGAGATGGTCTTCCCCAATCGACAGATACGTACCACGAGTTCCGTTTCATATTCAATCGTTCCCAAGTCGTCGGGAATGAAGAAAGGCTTTTTATCTTTCAGTAGGGCAGAGTCTGCCTTAGTGAAGATAACTGGTCCTTCCTTTGTAGATAACGTTTCGTTTAGCGATTTATTATGTTCGGCATAATTCATGCCGACTGCAAAGATTTTCATTGTTGGTAGTTTTAGGAAATTATTGGCCCAATTAGCCCAATTAGCCTTATTAGCCCAATTAGCCCAATTAGTCTAATAAGCCCTAACTTCTAATAAAAGAGAGTTGCAGGAGCCTAATGGCTATCCTGCAACTCCCATATCTTTCTTCTAATGAAGCTCTGTGATTACTCTGCAGCGAGAGTGAAGCGCTTGTAAGCAACAATCTTAAGATCCTTGCTCTGAGCCTTAAGCCACTCGCTAACGCTCTGCTTGTCGCCATCACCGAATTGGAACTCCTGATCAACGAGACAGTTCTCCTTGAAGAACTTGTTCAGACGACCCTTAGCGATGTTCTGAATCATATCCTCGTTGAGGTTTGCAGCCTTCTCAGCAGCAACAGTGTTGCGAATCTCGATAGCCTTGTCAGCCTCCTCACGTGTCAACCAACCCTTCTTGATGTTAGACTCGATGTGGTCTTCACTGTCAACGAGGTTAGCGTTGATACCTGCCTTCTTGATAGCAGCAACAACAGCCTTCTCAATCTGCTCTTCCTTAGTCTTCTCAACAGCAACCTTGAACTCCTCGTCCTTAACAGACTGTGGAATAGATGCCTCGTCAAGAGCTACTGGCTGCATAGCTGCAACCTGCATAGCTACCTTGTGACCAGCCTCCTCGTTGTTCTCATTGAGCTGAACGATAGTTGCGAGGGTGTGCTTGTTCATGTGGTCATAAACAGAGATGTTCTCACCCTCAAGGAAGTTGTAGCCGTCAAGCTCCATCTTCTCACCAGTAACACCAGAACGCTGCTGAACTGCTGTAGCAGCATCCTCGCCATTAGCGAGCTTAAGTGTCTTAACCTCATCAAGGCTCTTGCACTTGTTAGCAACAGCAGCGTCCAGAATCTCCTGAACGAGGGCAATGAAGTCCTGACCGTTAGCAACGAAGTCTGTCTCACACTTGATCGCAACCATAGCAGCAAAGCCGTCTACCTGCTTAACGAGTACACAACCGTTTGATGTCTCACGGTCAGAACGCTTAGCAGCGATAGCCAAACCACGCTCACGGATCAATTCCTTTGCCTTTTCGTAATCGCCTTCAGCCTCTGTGAGTGCCTTCTTTACGTCAGCCAGACCTGCGCCAGTCATAGCGCGGAGCTTCTTGATATCTTCAATAGATATAGCCATTTTTTGTTTTCCTTTCTAATATTATTAAATATTGTGGGCGTTGATGAGGGATAATAAACTTCACGTATTATAAATAATATAGAAGCTCATTAGCACTCACCAGCGCCCACTATGTTTCATTTAATTACTCAGCAGCTGGTGCCTCGTTCTCTGCCTTTGGAGCCTCTTCTGCCTTACGAGCAGCACGCTTTGGCTTAGCCTCAGCAGCCTCTTCAGCCTGCTCTGCAGCAGCCTTCTCGTCAGCCTTCTCAGCCTTACGCTCCTCAAGACCCTCTGCGATAGCACCGCAGCAAGCAGCGAGGATAGCCTCTACTGAATCCTTAGCATCATCATTAGCAGGGATGATATAATCGATGTTCTTTGGATCAGAGTTGGTATCAACGATACCGAATACAGGAATGCCGAGACGGTTAGCCTCCTTAACAGCGATGTGCTCCTTCATTACGTCTACAACGAAGAGTGCAGATGGCAAACGAGTCAAGTCTGAGATAGAACCGAGGTTCTTCTCGAGCTTAGCACGCTGACGTGAAATCTGCAAAAGCTCACGCTTAGAGAGGTTAGAGAATGTACCGTCGTTCATCAACTTGTCGATGTTCGTCATTTTCTTCACAGCCTTACGGATGGTTGGGAAGTTGGTCAGCATACCGCCAGCCCAACGCTCGTTTACGTATGGCATGTTAACAGCTGCAGCCTTCTCAGCTACAACTTCCTTAGCCTGTTTTTTAGTAGCGACGAACAAGATCTTCTTACCACTCTTAGCGATACCCTTGAGTGCCTCTGCTGCCTCGTCTATCTTAGCTACAGTCTTGTGAAGATCGATGATGTGGATACCATTGCGCTCCATGAAGATGTAAGGAGCCATAGCTGGATTCCACTTACGACGGAGGTGGCCAAAGTGACATCCTGCCTCCAATAACTGGTCAAAATTTGTTCTTGACATTTTGTTTGTTTTTACTTGTTTACTTTCTTTTGAATTCTTTCTTGGCGAATGAGCTTCACCACGCTTTGTTAGAATCAACTGACGGGTAGTCCCCCGATAAGGAATCGCGTCAGTTTAGATACTAAACCCTTTTCCTTTGAACTTTGAACTTTGAGGTTTGAACTTTACCTTTGAACTTTGAGGTTTGAAATTTGAACTTTACCTTTCAGCTCTTAACTTTGAACTTTGAGGTTTAAACTTTTACCTTTAAGCTTTACCTTTTCTTTTCTGCTTTATTCTTTTATCAAACAAAACATATCATAAAGTTCAAAGTTCCAACTTCAATGTTCAATGGCTATTGTTCAATGTTCCAAGTTCCAAAGGAAAATATTAACGCTTACTGAACTGGAAGTGAGCACGAGCCTTTGGCTGACCTGGCTTCTTACGCTCAACAGTACGGCTGTCGCGTGTCAGGAATCCCTGGTCCTTAAGTGCTTTCTTATCTTCAGCGTTAACCTTAACCAATGCACGAGCGATAGCAAGACGCAGTGCCTGGCTCTGACCAGTAAAGCCACCACCATCGAGGTTGGCCTTAATGTCATACTGACCTTCTACACCGAGCAACTGCAGTGGCTGCTTAACCACGTACTGCAGGATAGCTGATGGGAAGAATTCAGTTAAATCTTTCTTGTTGATTGTGATCTTACCGGTGCCCTCTGAGAGGTAAACACGCGCTACAGCGCTCTTACGGCGACCAATTGCATTAATTACTTCCATCTTTCTCCTTATTATTTATACTGGTTAATATCAATTGCCTTTGGCTTCTGTGCCTCGAGACCGTTGAGCTCTGTACCTTCGATAACATAGAGGTTATCCAACAGATGACGACCTAAAGGACCCTTTGGTAACATACCCTTAACAGCATGACGAATCATCTTGTCAATACCGTTCTTACGAGTACGAAGCTGTGCAGGTGTGTTGAAACGCTGACCACCAGGGTAACCAGTATAACGTGTGTAAACCTTATCAGTCTCCTTCTTACCAGAGAATACAACCTTAGCTGCATTGATAATGATTACGTTGTCACCACAATCTACGTGTGGGGTGAAAGTTGGCTTGTACTTTCCGCGAAGAAGCTTAGCTACTTTAGAGCAAAGACGACCTACAACCTGATCGCTCGCGTCAATAACGACCCACTCTTTTTTAGCTGTTTCCTTGTTTACGGAAATAGTCTTGTAACTTAAAGTGTCCATTCTAAAAAATTAATAATTTTACTACTAAAAAACGTTTTCTATTTCTACGACTGTGCTTGACCTAACCATGCTGCCCGGCCAAAGACAACACTATTAACACGTATCGTATGGGGTTCTAAGAAAATCCCCCTTAATAATCGGACTGCAAAGGTACTTATTTTCAACCTTATATAATTGTTTTGGATAGTAAGATTATATGTAGTTTATGATTATTTAACTAAAACACTCGCTCGTTTGACTCTGTTATTGTGTTTCTCCAAGGTTTTTTCTAATGTTGTTCTTGCTCATTTGAAGTATGGATTGATAAACTAAAGCTCTTAAATGATATGTCACACAGAGAAAAAGAGCAGACGGAGTTAAATGAATTACGTAGAGGTGCCGATGGCACAAAGAGCGACGGAGGCGTAGCGTACTGAATCCTGAGAATTTTTGGGTAAATACTTTGTGCATGAATCTCTAATAAAGCAAGCAAACAACCTCCGTTTCTCTACGCACCGACGGTGCCTCCGTGCCTTGCATCACTTTGTTTCTAAACCCTCCGTATTCTCCTTTTCTCTGTGTGAGATTACGACAAAGTGCTAAACTTAAGAGGCGAATGTTGTCACTCCAAACCACTGTCAACGCATTATTCTTACGTTTTACCTTATAATATTCGTTGTCGTTAATGTTTGAACTTCAGCCTTGCTAAACAGTCAAAATATTAGTCCTAAGACTCTGCGAATGTTTTTAAAAACTTAAAAACAAAGCGGGGAAGTCAAAAATGGTAAAAAAGATAGAGGTTTATCATAGTTTTATTTATTTTTGCAGCGCTATAAAGCTACTTCTTATATCTTAAAAGAAGGGAATAAGTGAGTGGCTTATTATATTATAATAGGTGAAACATAAAACATAAACAAATATAACAGATTAAACAAAGATGAATTTTAAATCTATTTTATTAGGTGCGGCTTTGACCGTTAGTCCTGTGTTCGGTTTTGCCGACAGTAATATCAAGATGGTTGTCGGAACCTATACTGATGCTGGTAGTCAGGGGTTATATTCTTTCTCTTTCGACCAGTCTACTGGTAAGGCATCGGGTATCACTTCGTTAAAGGTTGACAATCCTTCTTATTTTACTTTCAGCAAGGATGGTCGTAATATCTATGCTGTTAGCGAGAAGAATAATGCGACAGCTGTTCTTAATAGCATTGGTTACGACCCTGTAAATGGTACTTTCGCTTTTAAAAACTCACAGCTAACGCATGGTGGCGATCCTTGTTATGTGTCTACAGATGGCAAGATTGCACTTACTGCTAATTACTCTGGGGGTACTATCTCTGTCTTCCCAATTCTTAAGAATGGAACACTCGATAAGTCTTTGTTGCAGTTGGGTAGTGTGAAGGGTGGTCCTAACCGTTCACGTCAGAACACACCTCATGCACATTGTGCTATCTTTGCGCCTGATGGTTATATCCTTACAACCGACTTCAGTGGCGACCGTATTCTTTGTTTCTCTTATAACAAGCGTGATAAGAAGTTAGAGGATCATGGTATTGCGGCTCATGTAAAACCAGGTTCTGGTCCACGTCATCTTGTTTTCTCTCCTAATGGTAGATATGCTTATCTTATGAATGAGTTGTCTGGTAAGGTGATTGTTTATAGTTATAGTGACGGTAAGTTAAAGGAACTTCAGTCTATCGCTGCTGATAACGCTAACGCACGTGGTGGTGCTGATATCCATGTCAGTCCTGATGGTATGTTTGTTTATACAAGCACACGTCTGAAGGGTGATGGTATCACTATCTTCCGTGTAGGCAATAAGGGTACCTTGACTCGTGTGGGTGCGCAACTTACTGGTAAACATCCACGTAACTTTGCTATCACCCCAAATGGCAACTTCCTGCTCGTTGCTTGTCGTGATGATAACTCTATACAGGTTTACTCACGTGATAAGGATACGGGCTTGCTTAAGAATACTCATCAGGATATTGTCCTTAGTCACCCTGTTTGCGTGAAGTTCTATCCGGAATAGTGTTCTTTTGTGGAGTTAAGGAGTTAAGGAGTGAAATGGAGTTAAGACATTAGTCTTTCTTTTTGTGGAGTTAAAGGAGTTAAGGAGTGAAATGGAGTTAAGACATTAGTCTTTTCCTTTCGCTCCTTTACTCTTTTATTTTACTATTGTCTTCACTCCTTAACTCCTCCAAGAATCTCTTTTATATTACTGTTGTCTTAACTCCTTAACTCCATTTCACTCCTTAACTCCTCCAAGAATCTCCTTTATATTACTATTGTCTTAACTCCCTTTAACTCCTTAACTCCTTAACTCCTCTTGAAATCTCCTTAACTCCTCTCGAAATCCCCTTATCTCCTCCCTTAACTCCTTAATTTTCAGATATAAGGGAAGTGTTAAATATTCAAAATATTCACTTATATATACCTGCTATATCAATAATAATATGTACTTTTGCACAAAATTTAATAAACGTATTCGAGATAGCTTACTAAAATAACAGATTCTCAAAGGATATCTTTAAGGGCTATTCAGTGTCAAAAAGGAATACAATTAACCAGCGATTATTATCAAAATTCTATATTACAATAAAGGTTTATGAAAAAGAAAGATTATGTAAAGCCTAACGCACAGGTGTTGAGCCTTTACACAGATGAGTTTATGGAGGGTGGCTTCCATACACACAGTGGTATAAAGGGTAGTCTTACTCCAGGTGATGATGAAGAAGATCCTGAGAAGGATAATCCAACAGCATTTTAAGTTTAACAAAGTTATTTAAGGAAATTAGAAAACAAACCTGTAGGGAATAATTACCTACATAACGAAAACAAAAATAAATGAAACAACTATTTTATTCATTCATCGCTGTTTTTGCATTGCTTTTCACTGGCTGTGCAGACAAGGATGTTGTCGAGGCTATCTCAAATGGTGATAATCAGCCGGGTGTCACTGTGTCTATGTCAATGGAGGGTGATATGGGGCAGATTGCACCTAAGAGCCGTGCTGGTGTTCAGTCAAACCCAATCGGTTACGAAACAGATGATAATACCGGTTTCCCAACACCTGTTGGAATCTTTAATCAGACTGGTAATACTGGTGAAGAAATTGCTACTGGTACAAAGGTTCCAGTACTCCTTATCTTCAAGAGTACAACCTCTGGTCAGCCTGTAACAAAGGTAGTAACCTATTGGACTTATACAAAGGGTGGTAAATTGACTTTGATGCCAAGTGAAACCTTTACAATGGCGAGTGGTACTGACCTTAGTCAGGGCACATGGTATGTATGTGGTATCTTAGGTGGTGAGATGCTTCCTGGTAATGATCAAGTGAAGTTTAATGGTTATTCTGAAGGACAGGTTGCTCGTAACGCTGCTGGTAATAAGGTAACTTGGGGTGCAAACATTCCTTATATCTTCAGTTGGCGTAAGTTGACAACCAATGCTGCAAACAAGACTATTAAGGCTGAGAAGGATGTTAAATTCAAGCAGTTTGGTTCTATCGTACGTCTGAAAGTTACCAATAAGACTGGTTTCGATTTCATGTATAATGGTGTTCGTATCATCACAAGTAATATCCTTTGTGGTCAGTTCGACCTGAAGAGCTTTGATGATGTTGCGACTTCAGACCTTAAGGATACAGAGGATGGTGACATTGCTTCTGCTAAGTCTGCTTCTTACAAGAATGCTTTTAAGGCGTTTAAGTTCTATCAGCGTCCATTGGATGATGCTGCTATTGAGAATGGTCTTAAAAACACCAATCGTTTCCGTCTTCATGGTACATATGTTAAGGATTACGCAGATGAAAAGGCTGGAGCTCTTAATACTGCCCTTACTTATTACGATCATATCTTCTTGAAGAAGCAATCTGGTAATAACTTTGATAATGTTCCAAATGGTCAGGAGGCTCCAAGCTATATCTATGTTTGGATGGCACCACAGCAGCAGACTGTAAAGATATATGAGAAGAAAGAAGGAGTTGGAAACCCTGTAGAGACAAAAAAGATCTCTAAGACACAGTTCTTGTTGATGGCAGTGCCAACTGAGACAAGTGCTGGTAATAAGATTGTTCCAACTTCTATTAATATGCTTCCTGCGTATGGTACACTTGCAGACTATGTTTCAGGTGCCAACTATCCTGCAAAGGGTAATGTTGTATACAACTTCTCTCCATTGAGCTATATTGCTAAGCATAACAACTTTGGTACAGAGTCTGAACTGTCAAATGTCGCTACTCAAGATGCTGCACATACAGAGACATATTCATATAGTGAGATAGAGAGTAACGTTAATAATTCTGCAAAGGTTCCTTCAGGATTCATGTTTGCACATCATGAATATTGGCGTAGTATTCTTCCACAATTCTATGGATTCTCTGGTTTCCGTAATAACGGAACTGAATATAACTGTTCTATGGGCATAGTATCACCAGCAAGATTACCAGGTTGGAATGAAACGAAGCTTGTATACCAATCTTACTCTAAGGGTGTAAGAGATGATCAAGGAAACCTAATAGCTTATATGATTGGTTTGTCAAAGCAACCAAGCTATATAAGCAATACAGGTGAAGGACAAGCTTACCAAGGTTATGCCAAGAACCCTCTAACAAGAGCAAGTTCTGGTGCTTTCGAATCAGCACCATGGATTGACAAGAATGACTATCGTTATGTTATGCGCTGGGAAGACAAGAATGGTAATGCAATCCTTAAACAGCGTTATCTTGGTCCACGCTTTGTTCTTGATATGGATGACATTGCTAATGAAGATTTCTGGGCAGCACCAAAGAATTATGATGTAACTTATCCTGCCGATGTAGAACGTATCGTTCCTTATACAGGTATATATGATGTTGCAACAACTAAAGACCCTTCAAAACCTGCTGGTTCAAATGAAGGACAGACATGGTGGTACTTTAATACTAACACTGTTGGTAAGTGTGCACAATATTGGACACCAGATGACGCTCCTGTTGGTGGACGTTATGCAACACAATCTCCTAGTGGTGGTGCAATGCAAGATAATGCCCACCAAGCACCAAAGTTGTCTGCAACATTTAGATATTCAGTTGTTGCCGACGATATAAGTGGATTCTTCAACTGTTATCTTTACACACGTACGCCATTAAATCAGAATGAAAAGAAGTCTTATGTAAATGACACACGATTTGTTGAAGGTCTCATTATGAAGGCTCCTGTACGTCTTTGGAAGACAACTCCATACGCTGACTAATTCGCTAACATTAGAATTATCTATAATATTAAGTATCTGTGGTATCCGAAAGGGTATCACAGATATTTTTTATGTGGGTTTTAGTCGGCGTGTTGATGCTCCGCACATATCGTGTTGTTGGTTAGCACGAGTGGTGCGAAGGCTTAGCACGAGTGGTGCGGAGGGTTAAAGACATTGTAATACGTAGGCGAGGGAAATTTAATTAGCTGTTAGAAGCGATTAATCTAAGGAATAGAAAGAGGTAAAGATGTTTTAAGACTATCTATAGTTATTTGTTTGCTCACATAATAACGTCTTGATTCCTTGCAAATACAAAAGAAAGAATGTATCTTTGCTGCAATAAACCTGTATTATACATAATCTTTTTTGATATTTATGCAGATGAAGCAATGGTTATACATTCTAATTTTCACTTTGTTGTTTTCGGCTTGTTCAGATAACAATACAAAGAAATATGTTATCGGAGTGTCACAGTGTTCAGAAGATATCTGGCGTGATAAACTCAATGACGAGCTGATAATGAGTACTTATCAGCATGATAATGTCTCGTTGAAATTTGCTTCAGCAAATGATAATGACAAACTACAGAAACAACAGATAGAACAGTTTATAAAAGAAGGTGTCAACCTTCTCATTGTTTCTCCCAATCAAATTCATACGATTTCATCGGTAATAGACAAGGCATACGATGCAGGTATTCCTGTTATCTTATTCGATCGTAAGACAGATTCAAAGAAGTACACAGCCTTTATAGGAGCCGATAACTACGAGGCTGGGCATGAGATGGGACTGTTTATTGCGCATCAGCTTGGTGGAAAAGGAAGTGTTGTAGAGATAGGTGGATTGAAAGGTTCTTCACCAGCTATTGAGCGTGACCGTGGTTTTACGGAAGCTTTGAAGGCTTATCCTGATATAAAAATCGTAGGACGTTATTATACTGATTGGCAGGAAGAGCGTGCCGCAGTGGTCATGGACAGTATTCTTGCACAGGGACTAAAGATAGATTATGTCTTTGGACAGAATGATCGTATAGCAGCTGGCGCACGAAAGTTAGCGATGAAACGCGGCGAAAAGGCAATGAAGTTTGTTGGTATTGATGCCCTTCCTGTTGCTGGTGGGGGTATGGAAGATGTGCGTGATGGTCGTTTGGTTGCCTCTTATATTTATCCAACGCGTGGCGATCTTGTTATGCAGTTGGCGTTAAATATCTTGGAAAAGAAGCCATTTCATCGTGATAACTACTTGAAAGGAACACTTGTGACAATCGATAATGCCAATGCACTACTCCTTCAAAATGAAGAAATCATGAAGCAGACAGCTCGTCTTCAATCGCTTCATGGTAAGGTGGATAATTATTTAGCACAATATAATCACCAGAAAGTTTACTTCCTCCTTTTCAGTATTATCGTCATCCTGGTTATTGGCATTCTTGTCTATGCCTATCGTTCGATAGTAACACGGCATCGAATAGAGGAGGAGACGGTTACAGCTAAACTTCAGTTTTTTACGAACATTAGTCATGAACTACGCACACCATTGACATTGATAGCCGATCCTGTTGACTATATCATCCGTGACAGCAACCTGAATGCACAACAGCGAGATATGCTTCAGATTGTTCAACGTAATGTGTCTGTGCTGATGCGCTTGGTTGGTGAGATACTTGACTTCCGTAAGGTACAGAATGGAAAGATGAAACTTCATTTGTCCGACTTCGACTTGATAGAGTGTATGCAGCAGTGGATAGGACTGTTTACTGTCTCTACACAGAAGAAGAATATCAGTCTACAGCTTGAAGCACCTAAGACTATACCGATGCGTGCCGACCATGACAAGTTAGAGCGTATCTGCTATAATCTCTTAACCAATGCGATGAAATACACTCCTAATGGAGGTAAGATTACCTTTGCAGCCACTGTGGAAGGCGACAAAGTAAAGATAGAGGTAAGTGACAATGGTATTGGGATTGCAGCCGACGAACAAGCTTATATCTTCAATCGGTTCTATCAAGCAAAGAATGCAGGACAAGGGACAGGAATTGGTTTGGCACTTGTCAAGGCTTTCACTGACCTACATCACGGAGAAGCAACGGTTGAAAGTAAAGAGGGAGAGGGTAGTAGATTTACTATTGTTTTGCCACTCTATCAATCCGGTGAACTGAGTACTTCAAAGTCTCAGCAGCCATACTCACCAGTTGTGGAGATTAGTTCAACGGAAGAAGTACCTAATCAGGCACGTCATATTGACGACCTTGTATTGCCAGATGAGGCAGCTCGCCCAGAAGTGTTGATAATTGATGATAATAGTGATATCCGTTCCTATCTTCGTACAGCACTCTCTTCAACCTACAAGGTGAGCGAAGCTGTTGATGGTAAGAGTGGACTGGAAATGGCAAGGCGGATAGTCCCCGACCTTGTTATCTCTGATATTATGATGCCTGTGATGGACGGATTGGAGTTTTGTAGTCAGCTGAAACAGGATAAAGCAATTAGTCATATCCCTGTTATCCTACTTACTGCACGCAGTTTAGACGAGCAACGTGCTGAGGGTTATAAGCATGGTGCTGATGCCTATATCGCAAAGCCTTTCTCTTTGGAACTACTCCTCTCACGTATTGATAACCTTATACAAAGTAGGAAGAAACTCAGTCAGATGTTCTCAAATACCGATGAAAATGGTGTTTTTGAGAAGTTATCGAATGAGACGGATAAAACTTTTGTTGCTCAATTGCGCAAGATTATTCAGGAGAATCTTGGGAATAGTGAGTTTAATGTAGAGCGAATAGGCGATGAAATCGGTCTTTCTCGTGTGCAGCTTTATAGAAAAGTAAAAGCATTGACAGGGCATTCTCCTGTGGAGATGCTCCGCAAAGCCCGTCTTATGCGTGCTCGTCATCTGCTCAGGACAACAGAGAAATCGGTGTCAGAAGTGGCGTATTCAGTAGGTTTTTCTACTCCAAGCTATTTCTCAAAATGCTATAAAGACGAGTTCGGGGAGAATCCCAAGAAGTGATTTGTGCGCATTTTCTCTTTGAAGAGAATAAAAAAGGCCCTTTTCTTATAAATCGTTCATTTGCTATAAGGATTTTGTTTAGGTAACATTTGTTGTATGTAAGGAACGATTATTTTATAAGCTTTCTCCTTGTTGATAGTAATTTTGTGGCAGAAATTTTATAAATCCAGAATTACTAACATCAATCATTTTCTAAATGGAAAGCCTAAGGAAAATTATTTCGAGTGCAGTATTGCTTATGTTCTGTTCGCTTATATATGCTCAGAACAAGGTAACTGCCAGTGGTACAATTGTTGACGAGACTGGTTCTCCTGTCGTTGGTGCCACAATAATGGAGAAAGGTACAGCCAATGGAACGGTAAGTGACATTGACGGTAACTTTAGTTTAAGTACAAATGAGGGTGCACCTCTCACAATCTCTTACATTGGTTATTCTACCATTGAAGCCAAGGCTGCAGCTAAGATGAATATACAGCTGAAGCAAGAAGCCAATGAATTGAACGAAGTCATCGTAACTGGTTATACAACTCAGCGTAAGGCAGACCTTACTGGTGCCGTATCTGTTGTGAAGACTGATGCTGTCAAGACATCTCCAGATGCTGATCCAATGAAGGCACTTCAGGGACGTGTGGCTGGTATGACTATCACAGACACTGGTTCGCCGTCAAGTACTGCAACAATTCGTATCCGTGGCATCGGATCATTCAACTCTTCTCAGGATCCTCTTTTTATTGTAGATGGTGTGCCAATGACAAACGGTATCAATACACTTAACTCTAACGATATCGAGAGCATGCAGGTTCTGAAGGATGCTGCTTCAGCAAGTATCTATGGTTCACGTGCTGCTAATGGTGTTATTATCATTACAACCAAACAGGGAAAGAAGGCTGACAAAATAAAAGTAGACTTTACAGCTAATCTTACTGCTCAGTTCTATACAAAGCAGTCAAAGATGAAACTTCTTGACACTAAGGGTTATGCTACCGCAATGGCTCAAGCTGCACTTAATGATGGTATCGATCCTGTAGCGTATGCAAGCAACTATGGCCTGAACCTCAATGCTGCAGAAGGTGTGGGAATCAGGGTATGGAATCCTACAACAAGTCAGTATGTAAACTATACTATAAATGGTCTCTATGACGGTTTTATCAATGCTAAGCGTACCATGATGTTCTCAGATACAGATTGGGTCAGAGAAATTTCACGCACAGGTTTCTCCCGTAATTACAGCGTATCTATCTCTTCTGCTACAGATAAGTTAACATCGATGCTCTCTTTGGGCTATAAGAAAAATGATGGTATCCTGAAGTACACAAACTTCTCAAGTATTCAAGCTCGTTTGAATAACTCGTACAGACTCAATAACATCCTCAAAGTTGGTGAGAACTTCACTATAAGCTACAACAAACAGGTTGATGGTGCTCCTATGGAGAATGCTCTGAAGATAAGTCCAATAGTACCTGTCTATGAAAAGAACGGTGTTACGTTTGGTGGTCCTGTTGGTGGTATGAGCGACCGACAGAATCCTATGCGCGAACTGTATCATAATAAGGATAATCATCTTGACTATTGGCATGTATTCGGAAATATGTATGTTGACATTACCCCTGTCAAGGGGCTGTTGTTTCGTTCAAATTTCGGAGTCGACTATACTACATCATTCATTAATGCACTGACGCATACCTTTGCATCAGATGTCGTGAATAACAATACAGCAAGAACCGACCTTGGTCAGACCAACAATACTAATTACACATGGTCTAACACTCTGAACTATCTCTTTGATATAAAGAATGCTCATCATTTCAATGTACTTCTTGGTTCAGAAATCAATAAGCAAACTTATCTTGATTTTCATGCTATTTCTGAGGGATATGCTCTGGAGTCAGTGGAATATATGTACCCAAATGCAGCAACTGGTACAGCTCGTAACACTGGTGCAATGGTTGGATACCGTCTGGCTTCATTCTTTGGTAAGGTTGACTATAACTACAACGACTTGCTTCTTGCATCTTTCACACTACGTCATGATGGTTCAAGCCGTTTCGGAAAGAACAACCGTTGGGGTAATTTCCCTGCAGCATCACTGGGTTTCCGTATCTCACAGCTACTTAAAAAAGACTGGCTTGACGACCTGAAGCTTCGTCTTTCTTGGGGTAAGACCGGCAATCAAGGCATTGACAATAATGCACACTATGGCTTGTATGTTGCCGACTATGGTCTTGATCGTACTACATCAACAGCCTACGACCTCAATCTTGCAGGTAGTGGCACCTTCCCATCAGGCTATCGTGCAATACAGACAGCTAATGAGAACTTGAAGTGGGAGACAACCACACAATATAATATAGGTATTGACTATAGTCTGTTCCGCAGCAGTCTTTATGGAACAGCCGATTTCTATATCAAGAATATTACAGACATGCTTATCAACCCAGGATACCTTGCAGCAAAGGGAGAGGGTGGAAGTCAGTGGCAGAACGGTCCATCGCTTCGCGACTGGGGTATGGAACTAACCTTAGGTTACCGTAAGAACTTTTCTAATGGCTTAGGCATCGATATTAATAGTAACATTGATCTCTTCCGTAATCGTGTTACATCTCTTCCAAAGACAACAACAGGTGCTTATGCACACACCTCAAAGCAGAATATTGTTGAGGCAAAAAAACCTTATGGTAGTATTGTCGGATATGTTGTTGACGGACTCTTCCAAAACCATATGGAGGTTTATGCGTCAGGTCAGCCTAACGCTCGTGTAGGTGGTCTGAAATATGCTGACCTGAATGGGGATGGACGTATCAATCAGGATGACCAGACATGGATTATGAATCCCGTACCTGCATTCTCTTATGGTCTGAATGTTGCGGTGAGTTACAAGAACTTTGATCTCAGTATGTTTTGGCAAGGTGTGGCCGATCAGGATATCTACAACAATCAGAAATTCCAGACAGATTTCTGGAGTATAACTGATGCAGGTTCAAACAAGGGAAACCGTATGCTTAATGCATGGACATCCGATAATACTGATTCTTCAATCCCAGCTCTGACAACTAACAATACTGCTGACGAAGGTCGTGTTTCTACGTATTATGTTGAGAACGGTTCTTACCTGAAGCTCCGCACACTGCAGCTTGGGTATAACGTTCCTGAGAAGTTTATCTCAAAGCTCAAGATGTCCAGCCTCAGAGCATATATCTCAGGTCAGAATCTTCTGACACTCAAGAGTTCCAGTCTGACATGTTCAGATCCAGAGAATCCAAGCTGGGCTTATCCATTGGCCACATCTATTTCATTTGGTCTGCAGGTAGGATTCTAAAGATAAAACGATATGTTCATCATAAAAGATTATAACAATGAAAACAATCATATATAATAATATCAAAAAGGCTTGTATGGCTCTTTGCCTGGTAGGTTCCTTGGCAAGTTGTAACGATTATCTGGAGTATAAGCCAACAGCAGTTGTCGATGAGCAGCAGGCATTCCAAAACCCAGACGAGATGGTGAATAGTGCCTATGCCATACTGGGTGATGACTGGTATGGATACCCTTTCAATCTCTGGACATACGGTGATGTGGCTTCTGATGATGCTCTTAAGGGTGGTTCAGGAACCACAGATACAGATTATCATCAGGTGGAAGTGTTCACAACTCTTACCCCTACATTAGGACATCTTGACGAGTTGTGGTATCATCTCTATATTGCTGTCAGCCGTTGTAATCGTGCTCTCGTGGCACTGCAGGATAATGGTGAGGCGAAACTCGGTGCTGAGACAACAAAACAGCGTATTGCCGAGGTAAAGTTCCTTCGTGCTCATTTCTATTTCAAACTTAAGATGGTGTTCAATAAAGTGCCTTGGATTGACGAGGATGCTTATCGTAATAACAGTCAGGAGCAAATTAAGAATGATGAGTACACAGCAGAACAGCTATGGGATAAAATCATTGCAGACTTTAAGGAGGCTTATGATGTTCTTCCAGCAACGCAGTCTCAGGGCGGACGTGTCAATAAAGTTGCTGCCGCCGCTTATCTTGCAAAATGTTATCTTGAGAAAGGATGGGGTGACGGCTACGAGGGTAGCACTGGTGCCAACTTTGTCAATAAGGAGGATATGAAGAAGGTTGTTGAATACACTGATGTAGTGAAGAGCTCACAATATGGCTATCTTGAGGACTATGGTGATATATTCCTTCCAGAGTATCACAACAGTAAGGAAAGTATATTTGCAGTACAACATTCTAATTACGAGGATGATCACACAACTTACGGACGTGGCAACTGGTCAAATCTTCTTAATGGTGTATGGGGTATTTGGTCATGCGGATGGGATTTCCATAAGCCATCACAGAACTTCGTAAATGCTTTCAAAACTCACAACGGACTTCCACAGTTTAATGACTATGCGGATGAAAATGCCCACCCAGTAAATGGAGCACCATCATCTCAAAAATGGGATCCAAGATTGTTCCACACAGTGGGTATGCCTTCATTCCCTTATAAGTACGAGGGAGCCTACACGCTGACAACTGCGAACTCACGTACGCCTAACACCTATGGTTATTATTGCTCTATGAAAGAGGTTCCGCAGCGTTCAAAGGGAGAGACATACAACAGTCCATGGCAGTCTTTCGCAATGAATGACTATGTAATTCGCTATACCCAGTCAATGCTTGACCGCGCTGAGGCTCTTATCGAATTAGACCGTTTTGTTGAGGCACGCCAGATTATCAATGATATCCGTCAACGTGCAGCCAACTCCATCAATAAGCATATTTCTTATGCCGCTAATCAGTGTGAGATAAGTCTCTATCCTGATACATACTTCCAGAATAAGGAGAAGGCACGTTTGTGTCTGCGCTGGGAGCGTCGTCTGGAGATGGGTATGGAGCATGAACGTTTCTTTGATCTCCGCCGTTGGGGTCTTCTCTCAACAACTCTCAACAATTACTTTAAGAAAGAGCAGAACGATGAATACAATGGACAGAAGTATGCGCAGTATTATAAGGGTGCACATTTCACGCCAGGCAAGAACGAGTACTTCCCTGTACCTTATCCACAGTTGTATTACATCCCAGGACTTTACTCTCAGAACAGAGGATACTAAGTTAGAGAAAAGAAGTAAAATAGACAGAAATTATGAAAAAGATATCAATCATATTAACGGTATTGGTTGCGCTTATCTTTACTGCTTGTCAGGACAAGGATATCGAAAGAGCTCCAATGCGTCTTCAGGCTATCAATGCTGAAGAGATAACAGGTAATCTTACAGGTGATGACTACACATGGACATGGCCACAGCTGACACCAGGCCAGTCAATGTATGTTATGGTTTATGAAGGAAGTACATTGCTTTCTTCGGAGACAGTGACAGGCAACAGTTTTACGCACAAGAGTGTTCAGACCAACGTTCCTTTTGTTTATGTCTTCAAAGTCAGCGACGGTGAGAATGTCTCTTCTGGTGTAGTAAAGAATTATACACGTGAGGGTGCAACACAGATTACAGGTCTTTCTATGTCACAGGTTGAGAAGGGACGTGGATATGACGCTGCCATCACATGGAATAAAACTACTGATGCCACATCCATCGACTTAATAGCTACCAATGGCACACGGACTATTCATGAGACTCTCTCAGGTTCTGTTTATAGCTATACAATTCCTAACGTAGTATATGGCGACACATGGAACGTTACTCTGCGTGCTATCAACGATAAAGGAACCTCAATGGCAACAACGTCAAGCCTGAAGATTGGTAAGACGGCTATCGCATTCCTCAGCATATATGCTACGCCAGAGGAACTCATTGCTAATGGTGACGATGACGAAGCGTCTGCATGGCTGTGGCTTCATAAAACATATCCTAACGCACAGTTTGTTTATTTCGGTAATATTAAGTCGGCTACTGACATGGAGCCTTATCGTGTGGCATTTTGGTTGCGTGACCTTGAGCAAGGTACAGAGGATGATGTATGGAGTCTTCCAGCGGTTGTGAATTCTGCAACACCTTACATCTCAGAATGGTACAAAAATGGTGGAAATATACTGCTCTGGCAGCATGCAACAGCTTACCTCACTAACCTTGGTCGCTTTGAGCAAAGCCTATTCCGAGGAAATGACCATACTATCGGTATTGGACGTGGTGGTATCAATAATGATAACTGGAGTATGGGTGCATGTTTGAACATCGAAGGAAGTCTCATAGACTTCACTACTCACCCTATCTATAAGGGGATTCCTGTACGTATTTCTAACGGCATCAAACTCATTGATATGAAGGGACCAGGATGGACAGAGGATCATAACTGTCTATACTTCAACATTCCTTCTGTACTGTCTGGCATAGCAAATGACAAACTCTCTGCCTATACTACAATAACAGAGACTTACGGCATATATCCTCTTGGCGTATGGGATTCGCAAATAAGGTCAGTTTCACAACTCAATGTATGGGAATGCCGTCAGGGCAACAGCGACTTCAAGGGTACAGCAATCTGTATCGGTAATGGTGGTTGCGAATTCTCTATGCGTAATGCTGATGGCTCTGCAGATGTAAGTGCCCATCCAAAGAACAACGTCAACCAGGAATCAATCCTCAAGTTGGCTAAGAATAGTATCGAATATCTCAAAACTCGCTAACAAAACATTCTATATCAAAAGTTATGAAGCAAATACTTATAACAACTTTGCTTATACTCATGGGATGCGTCTCGTCGGTAGCCCAGAGTCAGGTACAAGTTCTTAGTGAGCGCCATGCTATGCAGCGTATCTATGGGCAGAAGAATTATCTTATGTTGCCTGTCGAAGAGGCTGAAGAAGGGGCACATGTAAAGATAATTTATGATAACAAAATTGTCAAGGAATTCAATGTTCGTCTTGCTGTTAACAAGGTGGACTATTATGTGCCTGTTGACATTTCAGTAATTAATGGTAAGGATGCACTCATTGACGTGGACTTTGGGGATGGCCGCAACAGAAGACATAGTGATATAAAGAACTATGTATGCTGGACAAAGATTGATTATACAGATAAGATAGATACGGCCAACCGTGAGACACGCTGGCGTCCAATATATCATCATACCCCTACATACGGATGGATGAACGACCCTAATGGTATGTTTTATAAGGATGGCGTGTGGAATCTCTACTTCCAATATAACCCTTATGGCTCAACATGGGAGAATATGACATGGGGACATTCCACGTCTACTGACCTTGTGAACTGGACATATCAGGGCGATGTAATAGAGCCTGATGCCTTAGGTACAATATTTTCTGGTTCTTCTGTAATTGATTATAAAAACACTGCCGGATTTGGAGAAGGGGCCATCATTTCTTATTACACCTCTGCAGGTCAATCACAGACTCAGAGTATGGCATATAGTGTTGACAATGGTATGACTTTCAAGAAGTATTCTGATAATCCTATATTGACAAGTAATCTTCCTGATTTCCGTGACCCAAAGGTTCTTTGGAATGATGAGGCTTCTCACTGGAATCTTATTCTTGCAGCTGGACAGCAGATGAATATATATAGTTCAAAGAACTTAAAAGACTGGAAGTTTGAGAGCTCTTTTGGAGAGGGATATGGTAATCATGGAGGTGTTTGGGAATGTCCTGACCTCTTGAAGATGGGAGACAAGTGGCTCCTTATTTGTAATATCAATCCTGGTGGACCTTTTGGTGGAAGTGCAACTCAATACTTTGTTGGTTCATTTGATGGTCATAAGTTTACTTGCGAATCAAAACCTGAGGTGACAAAGTGGATGGATTACGGAAAAGACCATTATGCAACAGTTTCTTTCAGCAATGCTCCAGACGGTAGAATCGTTGTTCTTCCTTGGATGAGTAACTGGCAGTATGCTAATCAGGTGCCTACACAACAGTATCGTTCTGCCAATGGTTTGCCACGAGAACTCAGTCTCTTCACTTATGAGGGAGAAGACTATGTTTGCGTAAAGCCATCTCCTGAGGTATTTGCAGCCTTTGAGCAGAAACCTACAGGAAGTCTTCAGTCTGCTGCTTATCTTGAAGTTACAAATATAAAGAGTAATGCTTCTATCGTACTCAGCAATGATAAAGGCGAGAAGGTGGCGATGGTTTATGATGAAAAGAACAGAACGTTCTCTATGGATCGAATAGAAAGTGGTTTGACAGACTTCAGCAATGACTTCAAAGCAAAAACCACAGCACCTACCTATGGAACTATAAAGAAACTTCAGATTTTCGTAGACAATAGTAGCATCGAAGCTTTTGATGCTGACGGAAAGATGTCAATGACCAATCTTGTGTTCCCTAACAAGCCTTATGACAAGATCCTTGTTAAGGGCTGTAAGGTAAAGGTATATAACTTGAAGAAATAAATAATAGCACGAGTTAAGATTTAAGATTTCGTTCATTTACCGCAAAATAAACTCTTATAGTAACATTTGTTGCGGTCAATGAACGGAATTTAAAACGTGTTTCTTGCGTAAAAACTTAACTTTGTAATCGATATTAAGACAATCACTTTACACAAAACTAAAAATTTTAAAGATTATGTCGAAAACCAATAAGCTCGCTCTCTTGCCCGTAATGCTTTGTTTTTTTGCGATGGGTTTCGTTGACTTGGTAGGTATTGCCTCCAACTACGTAAAGAACGACTTGCAGCTGTCGGATTCTACAGCGAATGTCTTTCCGTCCCTTGTTTTCTTCTGGTTCCTTATTTTTTCCGTACCAACAGGTATGTTGATGAATAAGATTGGACGTAAAAAGACAGTGCTTATCAGCCTTGTTGTTACCTTATTCTCTCTTCTCCTGCCAATTTTCGGCGAGTCATACGGCTTAATGCTCGTATCGTTTTCATTGCTTGGAATAGGCAATGCGTTGATGCAAACATCGTTGAATCCACTGGTGTCAACGGTGATGAAAGGTGGAAATTTAGCTTCAACACTTACTTTCGGACAGTTTGTTAAGGCTATCGCATCCTTTATGGCACCTTATCTTGCTATATGGGGAGCGCAGGCAAGCATTCCAGCCTTTGGTCTCGGATGGCGCGTTCTCTTCCCAATTTATCTGATAATTGGTACAATTGCTACGCTGTTACTCTTCTCAACGCCTATCGAAGAAGAACCAATAGAAGGTAAAGCGAGCTCTTTTACCGAATGTTTTAGGCTATTGGGTAAACCTATCGTTCTGCTGAGTTTCTTGGGTATTATGTGCCACGTAGGTATTGATGTAGGAACAAATACCACGGCACCAAAGATTCTGATGGAGCGTTTAGGTATGTCATTGAATGATGCGGCTTTTGCTACATCCCTCTACTTCATCTTCCGTACTATTGGATGTCTTACAGGTTCGTTCTTCCTTCGTGTGATGAATAATAAGTTTTTCTTTATTATTTCGGTTACGATGATGGCACTTGCTATGTGTGGAATGGCTGTGGGAACGTCAAAGACTGTATTGTTTGTGGCGATTGCTCTTGTTGGTTATGGTAACAGTAATGTCTTCTCGATGGTCTTTGCACGAGCTTTACAGAGTGTTCCAGATAAGCAGAACGAAGTGAGTGGATTGATGATTATGGGACTTTTCGGTGGTACTATCTTCCCTCTCTTGATGGGATTTGCCAGCGATGGGTTCGGTCAAGTGGGAGCAGTTATTGTAATGGCGATAGGTGTACTCTACCTTTTTTCGTATATTCCAAAAATGAATAATAAATAAAACAGATATGAAACAGTTAATCGTTGGCCTCGGAGAGGCATTATGGGATTGTCTTCCTGAGGGTAGAAAGCTGGGTGGCGCACCTGCAAACTTTGCTTATCATACAGGACAGTTTGGGTATGATTCGTTGGCTATTAGTGCTGTCGGAAATGACGTCTTGGGTAAGGAAACCCTCGATGAATTCGGTAAAAAAGGTGTAAAGTACTTGATGCCAGAGGTGGATTATCAGACGGGAACGGTGCAGGTAGAACTCGACAGTGAAGGTATACCTACCTATGACATCAAGGAGGGAGTAGCTTGGGATAACATACCGTTTACTCCCGAGGTTGAAGAAGCAGCCAAGAACTGTCGTGCTGTATGCTTTGGCTCACTTGCACAGCGTAGTAGTATAAGCCGCCAAACAATACAGAAATTCCTCGAAGCAACGCCAAAGGATTGTCTCAAGATATTCGATATCAATCTTCGTCAGAACTTCTATACAAAGGAGATTATCACTAATTCGCTCCAGCATGCCAATATCCTCAAGATTAATGATGAGGAACTTGTGTTGATTGGTCGTCTTTTCGGTTATCCAGGTCTTGATATAGAGAATAAGTGTTGGCTGCTTTTAGGAAAGTATCACCTTGATATGCTCGTGCTGACTTGTGGTGTCAACGGTTCGTATGTCTTTGCGCCAAACCTCAAGTCGTTCCAAGAAACGCCAGCGGTTGAGGTTGCTGATACCGTGGGGGCAGGTGATTCCTTTACGGGTGCTTTCACTTCAGCCATCCTTGCAGGCATGCCAATCACCGATGCTCATAAGTTGGCGGTGGAAGTTAGTGCGTATGTCTGCACGCAGAATGGTGCTATGCCAAAACTCCCTAAGGAGCTATTAGACAGAATTAAGTAATTTATTCCTTTCCCTGATACGTGATATTGTTTCCGTATGGGAAATATTTATTTATCGTACGTATCTTAACAGGCAAGGGATAAGTGGCATTTAGATAAATTATATGGTCCGAATTGATTGAGTGAAGGATAACTTTTCTCGATTAATTCGGGCTTTTTTGTGTTCTAATATTAGAGTTCTTAATATGTAATTTATGCTCTCCTTTTCTATTAAATACCCCTCCTTTCGAATTATTTTCATGAAAATAAATCTTTTTTTTCATGAAGATAAA
>ERZ773180.386-NODE-386-length-27827-cov-3.161098_pt1 | contig 27827 bp, 23 predicted proteins | sample MGYA00511080_ERZ773180 | MGnify/ENA primary metagenome ERZ773180 (study PRJEB29015, sample SAMEA2738175) | human oral metagenome | biome: human oral; feature: human-associated habitat; material: saliva | place: China | collected 2178 ... | reverse complement strand
GTGTGCAACAACAGAAATCCCCTTCTCTTTTAAAAGCTGCTTTGCTTTATCTATCCTGTGCTTTGATAAATACTCCAAAAAAGATACCCCCGTCTCTTTCTTGAATACAGTACTTAAATACGCCGCCGACAGACCGGCATAAGTGCTTACATCTTCCAGGCTTATTGACTTTTGATAGTTCTCTTTTATATACTCCTTTGCCAATCTTACCGGCTTGTTTTCCTCTTGCTTTTTAAGATAGACAGCCTTTTCAAAAGCATTGCCTATATAAGACAGTAAATGATCGAAAAGCTCATCCATACTGCAGCAACCTTGCACCTTATTGTTGTACTCTTCCAAAAAATTATTCTCTATAAAAAGTTGCTGTCTTTTTATGAAAAATATATACAAATTGCAAACTTCCTTTGTCATCTGTATGATATCATGACCGGTGATCCCCTTAATATCCGTGATCTGTTCTTTTAGTCTTCGTATGCATCTTCTTACCTTAAGTTCATTCATACTTTCCAAAGCCTGCATTATATCCTTGTTAAACTCTGTAAATACATGAGTCTCCGTAAGATTGCAGTACTTTCTTTCATTGTTTGATATAAATTTATCAGTGCCTTGAATTATCCTATCCTCTATAAGATATTTCGCACTTTTCAACAAATTCTCGAAGGCATTGACATCATCCTTAAATTCCGAAAGAGACATGGTCACTTTTAAATTATAGAACATGGATTTTTTGATCAATAACTCTTCAAACAATGTTTTAAGCTCTTTTTTGATCCTCTCACCGTACTCATTTGAAAAATTCAATAATATATACATACAGTTATCCTCGGACATGACCGCATGATCAAAGACACAGTCGGAAAGCTGAGTTTTGAGTTTTTCCGCAATGTTAGCCAAAATAAAATCTATATCAGTACTTTCCCGAACGGCATTGCCGTCAAGTTTTATTATTGACACGGCAAAAAGACCCTCTCTCATATGATAGTGAAACTCGGAATTGATCTCTTTTAGCTCTTTATTTCTGTATTTCTGGCTTTCTCTGTATAAAAGGCTTGATATGTACATATTTCTCAAAACTTCATCATCATTCTTAAGTCTGTTGATAAATTCCGTCTCTGAATTATGATCCTTTGTCAAATTCATATATTGATCCGAAATTTTTTTCAGTGTGGCATTCAATTCGCTTTTTTTTATGGGTTTTAGCAAATAATCATTGACACCGTATTTTATTGCGCTCCTTGCATACTCAAAATGTCTGTATCCGCTTATTATTATAAATTCCGGTCTTTTCTCAAATTCGGAGCATATATCGATAAGTTCTATTCCGTCATGACCCGGCATCCTTATATCGGTTATAACTATGTCGGGAGATAGGCTCTTTATATTATCAAGAGCCTCAACCCCGTCCTGGCACATAGCCACGACCTTCATGCCAAGTTTCTCCCAATCAATGATAGAATTGATCAGGTGACAGATCCTATACTCATCGTCCGCTATAAGAACCTTAAGCATAAAATCTCCTTGATCTTTTTATTCCACATGGTATAAAGCGGCACATACCGCACCGTAATCGCCTATTCTTTCCGTCAGTCCCGCCGGCAGTATACGTACCGCTTCATAGGTACCTTTAAGACATTCTTTTTTCAATTCCCGGTCTACGATATCCTTAAACATATCCTCGGCTCTGCTGTATATACTTCCGATCACTATAGTATCCGGATTTAACAGATCCACCAGTATAGCAAGACCTTTCCCGAGTTTTGAAGCTGAAGTATTTACCACTCTGAGTGCTTCCTTATCGCCGTTTCTTGCCGCCTCTATAACGTATTTTGCACTAAGCTCGCCACCTTCCGGTGCTTTGATCCCGTAACTGTAAGCAAGCCTTGCTATACCGCCTCCGGAGGCATAACCTTCCATGCTTCCTTCCTTTCCGTAGCCTACCGGTCCGTCTTCGGCTATCCTTACATGACCTATTTCTCCTGCCATGCCGCTTACACCTCTGTAGAGCTTTCCTTCCAGTATTATACCGGCTCCGAAGCCTGTACCGAATGTCAGGAATATCATGCTCTCACTCTTTGATCCCGCACCGTATCTGAATTCCGCAAGTGCACAGGCATCGGCATCATTTTCAAGGTAAGCTCTTGTTTTACAACGATCTTTCACAAACTCTACCACCGGTACTTCATCCCAACCGTATAGATTCGGAGGTGAAAGAATGTATTTTCTGTCGGCACTTAGAGGACCTCCGCAGGATATCCCTACCGAGCTTAATATGATCCCCATCTCCTTGGCTTTTTCATTTGCCCGGTCACAAAGAAACCCGAGAATATACCTCCAATCAGAGGTAGTCTTTATCTCATATCTATCTAAAAATTCTATATTGTCATTATTAACAGCAGCTAATACAGACGCACACTTAGTTCCGCCTATATCCAGACCCAAAATATACATGATTTTCTTCCTTTACAAAGTTGATAGACATTTTTACTTTAGTTTATGTATTTAATTATACAGAAGTTGTATTGATATAGCAATCATTGAAGGGGGTATGATTTTGGCAGCATAAATCATTATAAACTTATCTTGCCTTGGATTTGCTTGCGTGATGATTGAAATAAGGTGTGTTTCTACCCATATATCTTGTTAAGAATCCGGATGTGATATATAATCTATAAAACTACTTTAAGGAATCAGGAGAATTTCAGTGAGACTTAGACATATAAAGGGCTGTGAGGATTTTATACATGAAGCAGATGAATGTATAGAAGATATGGATGCCCGCACATATAAAGGCAGATGGAACTCGCTTTTTAACGACCAAAATGAGATACATATAGAAATAGGCATGGGAAAAGGGCTTTTTATAAGGCGTATGGCAGCGAGGTACCCCGATATCAACTTTATCGGCATAGAAAAGTATACCTCGGTGCTTATGAAAGCAATACAGCGTCTGAGACTTGAAAAAAAAGCAAGTGAAAAAGCCGGTGCTTACGATAACCTTTACTATTCCTGCATAGATGCCGCAATATTAAATGATGTATTCGAACCCGGAGAGGTATCAAAAATATATCTTAACTTTTCAGATCCCTGGCCCAAGGCAAGGCACAGCCACAGGAGACTTACCGACAAGTATTTTCTTGATATATACTCTAAGATTCTGAAGACGGGATCGAAACTAGAGTTTAAAACCGATAATACGGATCTTTTTGATTATTCTTTGGAAAGTGTAAAAAACTCTGATTTTGAGCTTGAGTTTTTCACCTATGATCTTCATAACGAAGGGGGAATTGAAAATATCATGAGTGAATACGAGGAGAAATTTTCTCAAAACGGTCAAAAGATCTGCAAACTGGTTGCAATCAGAAAATAATTGAAAGGACCTTTATTTATGAATTACAGGATCGAACAAGATTCCATGGGGCAGGTAAAAGTACCTGCCGACAAATACTGGGGTGCCCAAACTCAAAGAAGCTATGAAAACTTTGTAATAGGCAGCGAGAAGATGCCGAAGGAGATCATATACGCCTTTGCTGTCTTAAAAAAATCCGCTGCAAAAGCCAACTGCCTTTTAGGTAAATTAAGCGAAGAAAAATATAAACTTATCAATACGGTATGCAACGAAATACTTGAAGGTCAGCATGACAGACACTTTCCTCTCGCCGTATGGCAGACCGGAAGCGGCACTCAGACCAATATGAATGTCAACGAAGTCATAGCCAACAGAGGCAATGATATTGCTCAAAAGGCATTATTACATCCCAACGATGATGTAAATATGTCTCAAAGTTCCAACGACACCTTCCCTACCGCCATGCATATAGCCGCAGTTCTTTCTTTGAGGGACAGCCTGGTACCTGCGGTCTCAAAACTTATAGATACCTTTATACAGCTTGAGGGTAAATATATAAATGTTATAAAGTCCGGACGTACACATCTTCAGGATGCCACTCCTATAAGTTTTGCACAGGAGATAAGCGGTTGGAGAAGTACTCTCGAAAGAGACCTGAGTCTGATCTTCTCAAGCAGTGAATATCTTTTGGATCTGGCTCTGGGTGCCACTGCTGTGGGAACGGGACTTAATGCCCCCAAAGATTTCGGTATGGAAGCGGCAAGGGCAGCCGAAGAAATAACCGGACTGGGATTCGCAAGTGCGGAAAATAAATTCCATGCACTCAGTTCCAAGGATGAACTTGTATTTTCTCATGCCGCTATCAAGGCTCTTGCCTGCGATCTTTTAAAGATAGCCAATGATATCAGATGGCTTGCCAGCGGTCCAAGATGCGGTCTCGGAGAGATAGTTATTCCCGAAAACGAACCCGGAAGCTCTATAATGCCGGGCAAGGTAAACCCCACACAATGCGAAGCCCTATCGATGGTTGCCGTTCAGGTAATGGGCAACGATACCGCAATATCCGTCGCTGCAAGTCAGGGTAACTTTCAATTAAATGTATATATGCCGGTCATTATTTATAACTACCTTCAATCGGTAAATCTGTTGAGCGATGCCATTAATTCATTCAATGATAAATGCTGTGTGGGTATAGAGGCAAATGTTGTCAAAATGCAAGAAAACCTACATAATTCATTAATGCTCGTAACAGCACTAAATCCTTATATAGGTTACGACAATGCCGCAAAGACAGCAAAGCTTGCATTCAGAGAAGGTATATCTCTAAAAGAAGCCTGTGTCAAACTCTCTTTCTTAAGCGAACAGGAATTTGACGAAATAGTAAGACCTGAAAATATGATCTAACTGTTATCTGTAACAGGTGCAGAGCCGATCGGTTCCATCTACAGGTAACTTTTATAAGCCTTATATCTTTTTTCAAGTTTAGGCAAAACTTAAAACGTTCTTAGATATTAATATAGGACTGCTTATAAAAAGCAGTCCTATCATTTTTTTAGGCAAATACAAAACTTATTACCCATCCGATCACTTGCAAAAAAACCATATTTCTTATAGAGTTGATACACAACCGGTATTGATATCAGCCTGCCTTCAAAGCAGCCTGATATTACAACACATACTTTCTATATATCCGCTTTATCTGTCTGCAAAAACAGCCCCATCAATCTCTTATGGTAAGTGTAGCCATTGCCGGAAGGCATACAGCCATCTCCCCCTCATTCCTCAGATATCCGTAGTGTTCACAAAGATGATCCGGGCAGGGGCTTTGCACGAATGCCGCCGCATGATTTTTCACTTCTATGTGTATGGTATATCCGTTACTCTCATAGTCATATATACCGTCCTTTTCAAGCGATAACCTTGCTTCTTTTTTATCTCCGTAAGTAAGCACGGCAACCTTGCCGCTACTTCTCGTCACATACATATATACAAGACATATGATACTTACGACGAGTAACGCTCCTATTAATATAATATCATTCTTCTTCATACAGACTCAAACTTCTTATTTAAACTCCTTATTAATTATATATATTTTTCTGTTTATCTATTGATCTTCCGTACTGTCAGCACTTTTAGGATGATCCGACTTGACGGATCCGACCCCATTATTATTCGTGTCCATAGCTCTTCTTCCTTCTCCTGCGATACCGCCTCTTCCCGCAATCTTTTCTTCAGACTTCTCAAGACTTGATACTTTCGACAAATGTTGCTCTTTTATACGGCTTTCCTTTTCTCCTGTCATTGCCTCTCTTTTAGAGAGCTTTTCTTCTATACTATCCAAGCTTTCCTCTTTTTCAGAATCAGCTTCTTCATCCTGATCTTCTTTTAGAGTCTCAGCCTTTTTATACTTTTTCTTTTTTATAAATTTAAGGCTCAAGAAGGTCATCACCAGCAATATAAGACCGCCACAGGTACCCAAAGCACCGTATATAAGCCCTTGCGGAACATATTTGAATGAGACGGTATGTGTCCCTGCCTGCATATCCACCGCAAGGAAGGAATCGAATCCTCTTCTTGTAGCGACTTTGACACCGTCGACCGTCACCGTCCAACCCTTATCATAAGGTATGGAAGTCATAAGCACTCCGTTTTGTGATAAGGTCACATTTGCATTGATATGGTCATCCCCATAGCTTGTGACCTCCATAGGCTCTTTTGAAAAAACATCATAGATACCTTTCAGTGCCTCATAATCAAACCTGTATACACTTGCTTCTATATTCTCATCATCAGTATCGGAGCTTATACTTATCTCCTCTCCCGCCTTCACATCATACAATTCTATGAGGTATCTGCGGTTTAGGTTTTCATAGGTTTTATTGCTGTCAAGTCTTGAAACTATCGCATCTTCAACATTCGGATTGGTCACATATATATAGTAAAGCCCCTCCCTGTCGGCACGGAAGGTATAGCTGCTGCCCTCAAGTTTTCCGTCAACTCTTTCCATCACCGCCTTTAAGCCGAGCAGATTGCTCAGGTCGTTTTGTACCTCCGCAGGATTGTTAAGGTCTCTTACCCAATTATCCTCTATATCCCTGCTTATAATATATCCTATGGGCAAAGCATAGGGATTTTCATACAGGTAGGTGTCTTTGTCACTGTTGATAAGCTTAAGGTTCTTATTATTACTCTCGCCGTTATATAAAGCGTATTTCACAGAAGTGAGCATATCAAAAAGCGGAGTTGCTCCCGTGATGGAATAAGCATTCGTAGAAGCTTCCGCACCGAGTTTCTTGATAAAATCAGTAAGTGAAGCGTCCGCCACCGAGGAGAATAAAGATACCGAATTAAAATTTAACCAGGCACCGTCATCCTTGGTCTTTCTTTCGGTTTTATCAACTCTGTAAAGCTTGGTATCTATCCCCGAAAGCAGTAACCTTACAGAAGCATTATCTCTGGTATATTCGGTCTTATTTACCGTTGAAGCACTCGTAACGGTGGTATTGATCGCAGCCTCTACCGATACAACTCCCAAAACCACGAACAAAAGTATATTTATATTTAATTTTCCTTTTTTATAAACATATAAAAGCAGCCCGTAGACTCCTATCAGAATCATCGAAATATAATAAACTATAAAATGTATATTGCCCTCCGTTACCGTCTTTTGAGCTATAAGAATAAAGGCAATACTTGTTAAAACCGCTGTTCCTATGCGTTTCGTGCTTGTTTTATACATATTTTCATAGGCTTTGTATGACATATATAATACTATAAAAATGTATATAAAGCTTTGTCTTGCCGGAAGAGAGTTGGGGTAATGCAGCCCGTGCCATATATAATTAAGTACATTTATAGAAAAACCCGCAAATAAAAATATGCATAAAACCGCATAGACCGCTCTTTCCCTAAGCCTTATCTTATCATTTATAAGATATAGAATAACAAATATATACACCGCCACACCGCAGTATATATTGGGCCAATGGTCAAGTCCCGTATGTGTCTCTATATTGGGCATATGTCTTGCAAGTATGTCTATGATGGAAAAATATTCGGAATAAGACTTGGGGAAATTAAATTCTCCGGAAGCGGTACTCATAAGTGCATAGATCTCGGGCAAAAGTATAACCAGAGATATTACCGCAGCAAGTATGGAGAATACGGCAAATTGAATACCGGATATGAAGAAATCCTTAAATCCATTGACCGGTTTTATAATTAAAAGTGCGAAAAAATAAAAAACCAGAAATAAACATATCATTATGGATATGTAATAGTTTGATGATATGCTCATAGCCAGGGAAAGAGTATAGAGTATGAATTTTCTTTCGTATACCAGACTTTCCAAACCGAGCATTATGAGCGGAAAAAGAACGATACAATCAAGCCACATTATATTCCAGTTGTAGGCTGCCATATAGCCCGAAAGTGCATAGAATATTGCGAAGAAAGCTATTCCGAAACTCTCAAACTTTGAATGTTTCCTAAGATAATAAGCAAAACTAAGACCGGACAGACCTATCTTAAATACTATCATATAAGCCATGAATTCCAGTACGAATTTTTGCGGTACCAAAATTATAAGCCAGTTCAAGGGACTTGCCAAATAATATGAATAAAGAGCCGCAAAGTTGATCCCCAAACCTAAGTGCCAGGAATAAAGCAAACTTCCGCCATGCGATAATTTATATTTGAATTCGGAAAAGAAAGGTGCGTATTGGTGGTACATATCCATCCTGAGGAAACTTTCATCTCCAAACGGCACTATCCCCCTTTGTATAAATATAAGGATCATGATAAGTACAGGCATTAAAAATGCTGCCACATATGCATCCTGAGTTTTAAACCAACTTACATTCTTCATATATTACCCCGCATTACTTTAATAAATTAACAGTTTAACCATGAAAACCGTACACAAATTTATTTTGTATATCCTAATGTTTATTTCATGGTTAAACTGTTATTGATCAAAATATTATTTTACTACATCCGTCTTAAATACCAGTATCTTACTTAGCACATAATTACATACTATAACGACTACACTCATCACAGCTTTTGCAATATATTCGTTGATATTTGCATAGTCTATCATGAATTTTATTCCCACTATTTGAAGTGCAAAACTGAATAACCTCGCTCCGGTAAAGCTTATAAATTCTTTTATTAAAATAAATCTATCAAAACTTTTACTGTTAAAAACCATAGTTTTATTTGTAATAAACGAAAAACAAACAGCTGCTTCCCAGGCTATGGTATTACTGAAAAAATAATTAAGTCCGGTCAACCTGAGCAAACTGTATACAGCCCAATCCACTACGGTAGTCAATACTCCAAAGATAAGATAGCTGATTATGGTCAGATCCTTATCTTTGATCTTATTTTTTATAAATTCAAACATTTAAAATCTTGATTCCCTCCATACAAGTGTATTTCGATCAATATATACCTTTTTAACTCGGCTATCCCTTGCCATACACTTTGAATCAATCGGTATATCTTGATCATTATATACTTTTTACTCCTCAAGGGCATTAAGTCCGAGCTTCACACAGCCCATTATACCCTGATCATCATTCAATGATGCAGGTACTATATATTTATCCGGATAGTTGAGTTCCTTCGACTTAAGATAACCGTTATTAAGATTATAAACTTCTTTTCTTATAAGATCGAAAAGTATCTCCTGCTTCATAACTCCGCCGCCCAGTATGATAAGCTTCGGTGAAAGGATAAGCATATAGCTGTATATTGCCTGAGCCAGATAATAAGCTTCAAGCTCCCATACCTTACGCTCCTTGGAAAGTTCTATACCTTTTTTACCCCATCTTGCCTCTATGGCGGGTCCGCATGCCATACCCTCAAAGCAATTGCCGTGTGTGGGGCAATTACCCTCATACATATCATCCTTATGTTTTATTATCAACATATGACCTGCTTCGGGATGCATCATTCCGTGTAAAAGCTTACCGTTTGCCATAACTCCCACACCTATGCCGGTTCCTACGGTAATATATATGGCAGTATCAAGACCTTTAGCCATACCGTAAGTATGCTCTCCCAACAGCGAAGCATTGACATCGGTATCAAAGCCTACTTTAACATTAAGTTCTTTAGCAAAACTTCCTACTATATCATAGTCTCTCCATCCATTTTTAGGCGTTGAAGTAATATAACCGTATGTTTTTGAATCTCTGTTAAGATCTATAGGTCCAAAACAACCTATTCCCAATGCTTCGATATTTTTAGACTTAAAATATTCTATCATTTTAGGCATACTTACATCCGGAGTGTCTGTGGGTATTGATATCTTATCCAATATTTTACCGTTCTCATCTCCTACCGCACATACCATTTTTGTGCCACCAGCTTCAAGTGCCCCTATCAACATATTACACCTTCCTTTTATTTACGTCAGTACATAAATACCTTATTATAATATTCATCTAATATATCATAAAAAGCATGATTTTACTATTTAAAATTAAAGCGATATTCTATATTGTAGCGACATTTAAGCTTATAAGCTATCGATTTTAAAAAATGCACACTATTCTTACATTTTAATAAAAAGCAATATTATTTACTTCAAAATCAAAACACAGGCTGTTTAACTTATAAACTTCTGCCTTTTGAAAAGTTTGATAAGTCTCACAACCTGTGCTTTTTACTTAACTGTCTATGTATATATTAAAATTTATTTTATAACGCCCTTTTGCAACATTACATTCGCATAAAGTGCAGCTTCCGTTGTGGCTATAATAAGATATGATGTCTTCGCTGCATCGTAAAACTCGAATCTTTCCATATGACTTACGGCATTTTTACCTCTTTCATCATACTTTGAGACTATCTTTTCGAATTCATCCCATATAGGAGTTTCCACCGTATCTCCCGCCACTTTTTCCATTAATGTTACCGGACTGTCGACATAGGTATCAAGAGGGAATATCTGTAATATTGCATCCAATATCTCAGGTACATTATGACCGTCCATCCTGATAAGCTTACTGTTTTTTGCAAATGAAGCAGCCGGGAAATTCCCGTCCGCTATTACAAGTCTGTCCGAGTGTCCCATTTCGGATAAATATTTTAATAAGTCCGGTGATATTATTTTAGGTATTCCTTTTAACATTTTTTTCTCCTTTCCGGATCATTACTTTTTAAGCGAAAAGGGGCGATCATTACGACAGCCCCTTCTCGCTCAAATCGGAATATTATGAAATTATGTCTTATATTTTATATTACTTGTATAAACATGGAGCTATTTCAGGTGCATCCATATTATCAGCATTGTACCATAAAGCTCCTGTATCAACATCTTTTACTGTCTCGCCCTTAGCTGCCGCTACAGCAAGTTTTACTGCCTGATATCCTATCTGTACAGGATCTTGAGTTACAGCACCTGCAAATGTCTTAGCTGAGATAGCATCTAAAAGCTTGGCACCTGCGTCAAAACCTACTGCTACCACCTTACCTTCACCTAACTTATCAAGTCCTTCGTTAGCTGTTATTATTGCGTTAGCTGCGAATTCATTTGAACCGTAGATAGCGATAAGATCGTCTTTTTCAAGTATAGCTGAAGCTACAGCAACCGCATCCGCATCTTTAACTTCTGCAGGTATACCTACTTCGATAACTACCTTAGCTCCTGCCTTCTCTGCCTTTAAGCTGTCATGTCCTTCAACTGACACGTCATCCTTACCTACAAGTTCAACCATTTTGTCTACAAATCCCTTGGTTCTTGAAACTATAGACTGAGAGTTTGACTCCTGAGCTACGACACCTATTCTTACTGTACCGCTTGCTGATTTGATCTTATCTTCAATAAGCTTATACATCTCTGTTGCTGCAAGTTCACCTGCTGCCTTGTTGTCTGTAGCCGCATTTGCCTTTATAGCACCTTCCGGAGCATCAGGCACACCTGAGTCGAAACCTATTATAGGTATGTTCTTGCTTTGAGCATCTTTTATAGCATCAAGACAAGCTGTTGTATCAAGTGCCGCAAGACAGATCGCTGTTGGCTGCTTTGCAATGGCTGCGTTAAGATACTCAACCTGCTGAGCTATAGCTGACTCGTTGTCGGGACCTTGGAAAGTAACTGTTACTCCAAACTCCTTAGCTGCCTTGTTTGATCCTTGCTCTACAGCCTTCCAGAATTGATGCTGGAAGCCCTTTGCGATAACGTCAATGTGCATATCTCCCGATGCAGCCTCTTGTGCTGCTGTAGTCTCACCGTCTGCTGCAGACTGTTCCATGCTGCTCTCACCTGCCGCTGCGGTGGTCTCTGTGCTTGAACCTGATGAACATGCTGTAAGTGACGCCAAAGCCACCACCATAGCTGCTACTGCTAAAAATCTTTTTTTCATTTCTTTCCTCCTTAATAAAACCTTATTTTAAGACCTTAGTCCTATTTATTTTTCTCTTTTTCTGTTCAATATATCCATGTATACCGCAAATACCAATATGATACCTGTAATGAAGAGCTGATAGTGTGATTGTACTCCTATGTATGGGAAACCTATTTTAAGTACTGTCATTATGAATACACCCACTATAGTTCCGATTATGGATCCTACACCACCTGCCAGAGAGGTACCGCCTATAACTACACCCGCTATGGCATCAAGCTCAAATCCGTTACCTGTATTAGGCTGAGCAGTCGAGAATACCGCTACATAAGCTATACCCGCAAGTGCCGCAAATATCCCGGAAAATACATAAGCTATAGTTTCGTATTTGGCTACATCTATACCTGAAAGTCTGCTTGCTTCCTTATTGGAACCTATTGAAAGTATATATCTTCCTATTCTTGTTTTATTTAATACAAGTGCCATTATTACAGCTATTATCGCCAAAAGTACAAATCCTGTGGGAAAGTTTTTAGGTAAAAACATTCCGTCTTTTGTTATCATAAAGAGTTCCCTAAACCATGCACCCTCACTTGATCCTTGCGGAAATGATATAGTCTTGGTCTTGGATACTATGGATCCAAGTCCTCTTGACATCATCATTGTACCGAGTGTGGCTATAAATGCCGGAAGTCCGAGCTTTGATACCATCAGTCCGTTAATAAGTCCGAATGCAGCTCCCACAAGCAATGTTACCAGAAGTACCAATGCCATCGGCATGCCCTTTTCCATCAATGTTCCGCCTACAAGTACCGAACATATCGCTACAGTACCTATTGACAGGTCTATACCTCCGGTAGATATTACAAAAGTAACTCCTATTGCCATAAAGGCTATATAGTATGCTGACTTTGCAATATTGGTAAATGTGGTTGATTGTATAAATGCCTTAGGTGTAATTATTGCAAATGCAAGGCAGATCAAAGCTAAGGCACAGATCACAACAGTTTGTTGATTTGAAAATATTTTCTTTAGCTTTTCCATATATCTTTTCTCCTATTAATGTCTGTTTGTAGCTGATTCCATAATAACTTCCTGATTAGCCTCAGATATATCCAGTGTACCTGTAATCCTACCCTCACACATAACTATTATTCTATCACTCATACGCAGTACTTCCGGAAGTTCTGATGAAATCATAATTATGGATTTGCCTGCCTTTGCAAGTTCTTCCATCAGTGCATATATCTCACTTTTTGTACCTACGTCTATTCCTCTTGTCGGTTCATCGAATATCAATATATCACAATTTCTTACAAGCCATTTGGCTATGACCACCTTTTGCTGATTACCGCCCGAGAGCTTCTTTACAAGTTGTGAAACGCTCGGTGTCTTTGTCTTAAGCTCCTTGACATACTTCTCCGACACACTCCTAGTTTTGGCATTGTCTATAAAGAAGCCCTTCATAAAATCATTGAGAGATGCCACAACGGTATTTTCCTCAACCGACTTATCTACTATAAGTCCGAATCGTTTCCTGTCCTCGGAAAGGTATCCTATTCCTGCTTCTACCGCATCCTTGGGTGAGTTGATCTTAACTTCCTTACCTGATATATATATCTTTCCTTCATCAAGTTTATCCGCTCCGAAGATAAGTCTGGCAACTTCAGTTCTACCTGCACCCATAAGACCTGAGAATCCGAGGATCTCTCCTTTTTTCAGTTCAAAACTTACGTCACGAACAGCCTTGCCTCTGCTAAGATGCTCGCACTTTAGAATCACCGGAGCATCCTTAGGTACGTTTGACGCCATCTTAGGCTCACTGAAAATAGTTCTGCCTACCATAAGTTTTATAATATCATTTTTATCACAGTCCTTTGTCACCAAAGTTCCCACAAACTCCCCATCACGCATAACCGTAACCTTATCGGATATTACATTGATCTCATCCATTCTATGAGAAATATATACGATACCGGTTCCTTTTTTCTTCAGATCCCTTATTACCTTAAAAAGTTCTTCTATTTCGGAATCCGTAAGTGCAGCTGTCGGCTCATCAAATATTATGATCTTAGCATTGCCGCTTATCGCCTTGGCGATCTCGACCATCTGCTGCTTACCTACCGTTAAAGCTCCTATCCTCTCAGCCGGATCTATATCTATATTAAGCACATCGAAAAGTGCCTTCGCTTTTTCCACCATCAAAGCATCATCTATGAACAGCCCCTTCATGCACTCTTTTCCTATGAAAAGGTTTTGAGCAACAGTCAGATCGCTCATCATATTAAGTTCCTGATGCACAATGGCTATTCCCGCCTTTTCAGAAGCTGCCGGTCCCTTGAATTCAACCTCATTCCCCATATAGGTTATGGTTCCTCCATCCTTATCATAAATACCCGTAAGTATTTTCATAAGGGTCGACTTTCCGGCACCGTTTTCGCCCATAAGAGCAACCACTTCTCCGGCTTCAAGTGTCAGTTCTCCATTCTTAAGTGCTGCAACACCTGAAAAAGACTTGCTTATATTTTTCATGGTAAGAATTATTTCACCCATATAAACTCCTTTTGATCCGGTATTATCTTATGCTCTTTTTCTGTCCGTATGTTTTGAATTTTTGTGCCATCAGCTCCATCTCCTGATCTGAGAGTATTATCGGATTCCCTATACTCTTGGCTTTAACATAGACTTCAGAGCAATATTCTATCTCTTCAACAACATTGAAAGCGTTAAGTAGATCCTTAGCTCCCCCAACTATTCCATGGTTTGCAAGAAGTACCGCATTTCTGTCTTCCATCGCCTTTAAGCAATTAACCGCAAGCTCATGTGTTCCGTAGGTTGCATACTCCGCACATCTTACATCTTTTCCCGCAACAGCTATCATATAATGTGTTGCCGGCAGATCCCAGTGAAGGCAGGCAAGTACTGTCGAATACATTGTATGTGCATGTATTACCGCATCCATATCGGTTCTGTGTTTATAAGGCAGAAGGTGCATCTCCCACTCTGATGAGGGAGTTCTGATCCCTTCGACTACATTTCCGTCCAGGTCCATTATTACTATATCTTCTTCTCTTGTCTCAAAGAAATCTATGCCGGATGGAGTTATAGCCATATGCCCCGCCTCTCTGTCAAATACACTTAAGTTGCCTCCGGTACCTTTTGTAAGTCCGGCTTCAACAAGCTTTCTTCCGTATTTAACAAGCTCTGCCCTTTCCTTTTGCATTAACATATCTTTTTTCCTCCAAAGCCTATCTGTAAAGTGGTCCGTAATATTCACAAGCCTTAAAATCCTGGCTTTCAAGATCTGAAGTTCCAAATCCTCCGAATGCGTGAGGTCTGTAGATCCTCTCATCGCTTATATTATGTAAAGCTACAGGTATTCTGAGCATTGATGCCAATGTTATAAGTCTGTCACCTACATGTCCGTGTACTATTGCGCAGTGGTTTGCACCCCATCTTGCCATAACATCATATACACTCTTTGCGGCATTGCCGTTTAATATAGGTGCGAACCATGTGGTAGGCCATGCTCTGTCTGTTCTGTTATCAAGAGTCTTGTGTACTTCTTCATCAAGTACACAGCTGTATCCTTCTATTACCTGAAGAGTAGGTCCCACTCCCTCAACCATGTTTGTACGAATCATAGTCATAGGCATTTCAGCCTGTGTTCTAAAGTGTGATGAATAACCGCCTCCTCTGAAGTATTCGTAATTCGCTCTGCACCAATCTGTGGCGTCGAGGCAAGCCTGAACATCTTCATCACTTAAGTTCCACCACTCCTTCATACAACCGTTTCCGTCAGCATCCTTTGCTGCGGCAGATCCGTCAAGACAGCTTGCACCTGAGTTGATAAGGTGCAGTATACCTTCTGAAGCCTTTCCTGTAAGTTCCTTGCCGGTAACTCTCTTAACAGCTTCCTTAGACCAATATGTACGCACATCACTGAATATTGCAGCCTTTCCGCTCATCAGCCATCCGAACATCATAGATACGGCATTAAGTGAGTCATTTTCTGTTGCAAAAGGAATAGGTGCTCTCTTACCGTTCCAGTCAAAGCTTGAAGCAAGTATTGCTTCTGTAAAGTCTGCGTTAGGTAACCAGTCTGTCCACATTCTCTGACCCTGGAAGCCTCCGGCTATCGCATTTCTTCCCAAAGCTTCTTCATGCCATCCGAGTTTTGCAAGATTCGGGTTGCCGTGTAATATATCTCTTACAATAAGTGCGTGTTTTACGCAGAACTCCCATTGTTTATCTTCTTCTACAAATCTGCTCCTGGTGATAACATCAGGCAGGCTCTTACCTTCATTAACATCAAAGCCTTCCTTGCAGTTTTTCTTTACCCAAGCCAAAGCTCTCTCATATTCTTCATGATCGTATATTTCAAGGTTGATCCTTCTTAATATCTCAACCATGTCTACCCATTCAGCTCTCATACCGAGGTACTTCTGGAAGAAATTAACATCTATACATGAGCCCGCTATACCCATTGATACGGAGCCCAGGTTCACGTAGGACTTATTCTTCATAACACCTACCGCTACGGCACATCTTGCGAAATCAAGGATCTTTTTGGCTACATCCGCCTGTATAGTTGTATCATCTTTATCCTGAACCTCATGTCCGTAGATGGAGAATGCGGGAAGTCCTCTTTGTGCATAAGCTGACATGACCGCCGCAAGGTATACCGCACCCGGTCTCTCGGTTCCGTTAAATCCCCACACAGCCTTTACGGTATTGGGGTTTAAGTCCATAGTCTCACTTCCGTAGCACCAGCAAGGTGTTACCGTAAGTGTTCCCACTACATTCTGTGTACTGAAATACTCCTCACACTTTGCAGCCTCAGCACCGCCTCCTATTGTAGTCGGAGATATCACACACTCAACACTGCTTCCGTCAGGGTATTTAAGTTCTCTTTCTATAAGTTCCTTGGCTCTTTTTGCCATTCCCATAGTCTGCTCTTCGAGCGATTCTCTTACACCGCCCCAACGTCCGTCTATTGTCGGTCTTATACCTATCTTTGGATAACTCATATTGTTCCTCCTCATTTACTTTCTATACCGATTTATTAATTCAATATTCTTATAGGTTCTGATTTGAATGCGGCTTCTTTCGCACTTTCTATATCTTTTACTTCTCCCAGACTAAGAAGTTGCACCAATATATTGCCCAGTGCAGATGCCTCATAAGGTCCTGCCATAACTTCCATATCCAGTCTGTCGCACAGCAACCTGCAAAGAAATTCCGATTTCGCTCCTCCGCCTATAACGTGGAGCTTTTTATACTTCTTTTTGGTGATATTTTCGATAAGTTTCTTTACACTAAGATACTTGTCGACCATACTTTCATAAATAATTCTGAAATACTCGAAATCATTGTCCGGGATCTTGTATCCCTTTTCCCTCAGACACTCATCTATAGCCTCTTTAGCTCCCATATCCTCTCTTGAAAATCTTTCATCTTCCATATCCACAAGACTTTCAAGATTTCTATTCTCTTCGTAAGACTTTGTTGCATACTCTCCGATCTCGGAAAAAGCTATCTTTCTACCAAGCTTTTCTTCAAGCTGATGTTTATACTTTTCCAGAAGATACAGACCCGTAAGGTTCTTAAAAAGCATGGTAGTCGAGTCAAGTCCTAGTTCGTTGGTAAGGTTCGCTTCAAATACTTCCTTATCGATCACGGCTTCTTTTACCTTGACTCCGAAAAGCGACCATGTACCGCAACTTAAAAACATAGTGTCCGGATCTGTAAAACTCTCGGTAAGTATTACCGCACTTGCCGTATCATGCGAACAAACCGAGATCACATCTATATCTTTATCCCTCAATCTTTGTATCTTAGAATTTTTAGTATTTCCTATCAGTACTCCGGGTTTATGTATTTGTGGAAATATATCAGCCTTTAAGTCAAATGTTTTTACTATCTTTTCACTGATCTGTCCGTTCGTCAGATTCAGGATCTGAGAAGTCGACCAGATCGTTTCCTCTCCCGACTTTACTCCGCAGAGCATATAATTAACAAGATCGGGCATCATAAGGACTTTATCCGTTTTGTCAAATTCATCTGCGGCATATTTCCTCAGTGCCAGAAGTTGATAAAGACTGTTGATCGACATAAGTTGATTACCGGTATTCAAAAATATATTCTCTTCACCCAAAGCCTCAAGTGCCTCTAAGAAACCGTCCTCATGCTTTTCGTCCCTATATGCTATCGGTGTGGATATAAGCTCTCCGTCTCTGTCCAATATCCCGAAGTCAACACCCCAGGTATCGACTGCCACACTGCTTATCTCATCCGCATACTCACATATAGTGTCTGCAATACGGTCAATGATCTTGTCCCATTCCCATCTCATTCTTGCGTCTTTCTCTTCTATCTTGTGGGACATTCTCATAACTTCTTTACTCACGATTCGACCATCTTCTATATAACCTATGATACCTCTTATAGAAGTAGCCCCCATATCTATTGCCAGTACTTTTTTCATAATACCAAGCCCCTGTTTTTCTGATTTTTATTAGAACAGATCACCAAAACTTACTGATAATTATATAAAAACTTCAATTACAAACTTAAAGTAATCTGTGTATTTAGCGTAATAATCTTTTATATATAAAGATAATTTTATTTATTTTAACTATTCATCTTTCACGTTCTATTACTTTATATCGACATTCTAGTATAGTGCACAAAAAAAGTCTATATGTGGTTTTGTTTTTGGAATATTTTATTATATTAACCTCTAAATGTTCAAAACAGTTCAAAATAGTTCACAAATGTAGTTGTAAACTATATAAAAGTTATCTCTTTAATGGTATAAATTAGATAATACTTTGTTTTTTACGAATACCGGAAACTGAAATGAACAATTATTCACTGTAATGTCGGAGGGAGGTTTTATGAATTATATAGAACGCAAAGAACAGATACTTGATATACTGAAGTCAAGTTCCGGGATCTGCAGCATAGATACTCTTGTCAAAAAGCTCTATGTATCGAAATCCACACTTAGAAGAGATCTTATAGCACTTGAGGAAGAGGGCATAATTATAAGATACCATGGCGGCATCAAACTTATATCTAAAAGTTCTATGGAAAACTCCATAATGATGCGATATATGGAAAATCAAGATAAGAAACTGGCTATATCAAGATCAGCCCGCAGTTTTTTACATGACGATATGGTCATTTTTCTTGACTCATCCTCCACTGTAAGCTATCTGCTGCCCACAATGTCCGACCTTAAAAATATTACAATAATAACTAACGGATTAAATATTGCCACACAGGTCAATACCAACAAAGAAATACATTGTTATATCTGCCCGGGGCTCCTAAAACAAAGAAGTCTATCCGTGATAGGCGAACATACTATAGAATTTTTGACCAATTTCCATGCCGATATAGCATTTTTCTCCTGTAAGGCTCTTAATGAAGACGGGGTGTTTGAAGGAGATGATTCACAGGCACTTTGCAAAAAGGCAATGTTTAAGAATTCGGACAAGACTATATTACTTGCGGACAGCAGTAAAGAGCATGCTACAGGATTCTTTAAGCTCATGGACTATTCGGAAGTTGATATTATGATAAGCGATAATGATTTTTCTCCAAAATTAAAGGAGATGATAGCTGCCAAGGGGTGTAAAGTGCTTTGCTAAAAAGCCCCTTAAGCATATCGTTATGCGTTGCTCAACTTTTGTTCCAAATGCAGATCACCGTGCTAAACAGCCCCTTAATACACGGCTGTAATACACGGGGAATGGCAACAAAAAACCTACTGTCGTGTACTTTGTTTTTTTAAGAAAAAGGAGTGCCTCCCACAGATGAACTATCACCTGTAAGAGACGCCCTTTTTTAATGTTATAAATATCAAAGTTTTTTAAGATAAAGCAGCTAAGAAATGTAATTACCGACCGGGCTTATTAAATTCGGCATATTGATTTTTACATTATGTGTGCTATACTTTTTTTTATAAATTTGTTAAAAATAAACAATGTAACAAGGAGGCTATTCATTATGAATCAAACTATGCTTATAATCATCGCTTTTATTGCCATCTATCTGATCATCTTTATACCTTTTATGATATTTAACAAAAAGGATACCGTACAAAAAAATTGGCGTATGGTGAAAAAGGGGAAACACATTCTTTTTGGTTGTTCGTTATTTTTTGTTGTTGGAGGGATGAGTGTTAGTGGCTCGCGAGTGGTGAACGCAAGTGAAACAAATAACTCAGAAGTAGTATTAAAACAAGGGAAAGAAAATCGGCAGGGCAGTTTCGGAATTCCATCCGACTACCGGCGAGAATCTCCAAAAAATAGTAGCACTGGACTCAGGTGAATATTCATTTGAAGGGATTTTTGAAGCAACGGATACTAGACTTACAAAATCAATAAACTTAAAAACCGATCCTATAGAATTCACACTCGATCTTCAGGCAGGGCACACATATACGGTGGGAATGTATATGAACCCGCCACAAGATTCGGATAAGGATATTTTGACCATCCCTCTTACTTTATATGAGGGTAGCGACTATGTAAAAGCTTATGTGATCTGCTATAAAGAAAACTAGTACATCGTTCACAAAATAAGTATATCAAAAACTATGAATATTTTTCTGATCCTTTACATCAACAAACGTAGGTGTAGTTGGGATACGCCGAGAATTTTTGACTTATGTGATCAGGAAAAAGAAGCAAGACTCACCCATGAGAAAATGCAGCTAATATTACAACCTAAGACAAAAAGCAGGGGAAGTGCTTGTATAAGTCTATCCCCCTGCTTTTATTTATATCAACTATGACTCGGTCACAGCCTTGCCTGAGATATGTTCGGGTGTTATAGCAAGCACCTGCACGGCTGTAGCATTTTTATTTATTTCATATTCTATGTATTCTTTGTCATCGGTAAACTTACGGCTTAGTTTTACACAGATATCTATTGCCTTATCCACATCGCTTATAAGCTCTATACGACCGAATACTATAACACTTTTTACATGATAAGCCCACTCCCCCTCATTTCGGTAACCTTGATCATGAACACAAAGGGATACCTTGTCATGTTTTTTAATTGCATCTATCTTATGACCTCTTTTGGCTCCGTGTATGTATATTTTACCGTCTTCCTCATTATAGAAGTGGTTAACGGGCATACCGTAAGGGTAGTCATCATCTCCGAGGACCGAAAGCACCGCCCTTTTTTCATGCTTTAATAAGTCTATACATTCTTCATTGGAAAGTTTTTGTTTTATTCTTCTTTGATCTCTGAACATAATGTTATCCTTTCTTATATTATTATAATATTATCCAATAAGGTCACTTATTAATAATGTCTTTATAAACCTAATACTCCTACTTTTTTAAATTACTACATCAAGTAAAAGTTCGTCACCTTATTATAAGATTATTTATTAAATAATGCTCATTAATAATCAAAACACTATTAAATTCCATTTTAAAAAGAATCACTTACTATAATTTGATTATCAGGGGTATATAGGCTAAAACTTTCTACCTTTGTTATATTTTGCCCTTTTATATACATATCGCTTGTTTGGTGAAAAAATGTTTCTATATATCTTGTATTGGTATTACTATCTTCAGCAATTCCAAGATGATTATATTCGTTATTTATTTTTTCTTCAACAATAAGTAAATACTTTTTATTTTAGAATTGATAAGTCTCGGATTGAAATTTATTACTGCATCGGTATAGCTTAAAGTAGTAAGATTATCATAAGAGAAACTATCATACCTTGATTCTATATCATAGTAAAATGTACTCGCCTTTACCATAGCATCAGTAAACATACCTTTCTTTATACGACTTATAATATATTTGGTATGTACTTTTTTATTACTTTTATCATTCAATAACTGAATAAGTTGCACATCCTTTAACTTATGCAAACCAATCAAGTGTATAAAATTCTCCTCCTTGTATACAAAATCAATTGCCATACCATTAGATAACTTATACTCTGCCCTACAATTCTTTAAACGAATATAATCTTTATATTTTTTCAATAGTAAATCACTCATTTTAAAACCGCCTATCTATAAAGAAAAATGCTCCTGATATTATCAGGAGCACTCACACTTATTTTTAAGGTCCCTTGTTTTTCAGCTTTTAGCCTATTCGGAAGAGCGAACCAACTCTTGTTTGGGAACTCCAATCATGAGCCGAACGACCATGACCTTCTTCATTCAATTAAATTATAACAGATATTTTCAGTAAAATCAATACGGTATAATATATTTCTTATACCTGTGGCGTGAATTTGAACAATTTTCTGCCATATTTATATATGTATATTATACAGGCAATAAATAATATAACAACAGATGTACTTTTAGGTATTTTATGTTTGCTTCTAATTATTTTTCAACTGCAATATATCATCCTATTATAGTCATCAAAATTATCAAATTATAAGCATCAAACCCACTAGGTCTCATACCCCCTCAACTCTTTCTCTTCCATGTTCTTAACAGGAATGAGCTCACTGCTTACAGCCGCTCCTATAATAAGCACAGCTCCCACTATGGCAGGAAGGCTCATAGACTCTTTCAAAAAAAGAACCGAAGCAAGTACGGTTATCACAGGCTCCACATAGCCCACCACAGCAACTGTTTGCACACTTAAACCGCTTATACCGTAAAAATAAAAATAATAAGCTATTCCCGTACTTACAAGTCCCATCATAAAACTTAAGAATACCGACTTAAGATCCCATACAATGCTTGTTTCAAGTCCGACCTTTATCGCAAAAGGAACTACGGTCAGTGCCGCTATCGATATCTGCACTACAGCCTTATCATAGACGGATACCTCTTTGATAAACTTATTAAATATGATAAGTCCCATAAAACCAAGTCCCGCTCCGGCAGCCAGCATAAGCCCCCTTACATTGATCGCACTTACATCACTTCCCGGCACTCCGGATACCATTATAAGTCCGATAAAAGCTATCAATACGCAAAAAATCTTCTTTGGATCAAGATACTCCTTAAAAAGTACGGGCGAAACTATTATCATAAATATAGGTGCCATGTAGTCCACAAGTATGGATACAGATACCGAACTCACTCTAAATGCCCCGAACAGACAGACCCAGTTAATACCGAGACACATACCCGATAAAAGTAAATATTTAAAATTCCTTTTTATAGAATAGATATCAAGTTTTCCTCTTGTGATAAGGGTAAGTATAAATAAAAATAAACTTCCCACCACACCTCTTATCAAGGCTACAAATTCTATCGGCAAATTTATATAATTTAACAATACTCCCATAGTGCCGTATAAGAACAACGCAAACATATACGCAAGCTTTGCCTTATTTTGTTTAGTCATACTTTTTCTCCTCTTAAAAATACTCACTTTATATTTTTTTAATACTATTGAATTTTTTCCTAAGTATTACTATAATCTTACAAGATATTACTTTATATCATACCACAATTAATTTCTTAAAAGGAGATAAAAATGGATTTTCTACAAAAACTCTTTAAACTGAAAGAGCATAATACGGATATCAAAACGGAGGTCGTTGCCGGTATAACAACATTCATGACCATGTCATACATACTTGCGGTCAACCCCAACATACTGTCCGCAACCGGAATGGATAAGGGAGCGCTCTTCGTAGCAACTGCTCTTATATCCTGCATAGGAAGTTTTCTTATGGCTATACTTTCCAACTACCCCTTTGCCATAGCACCGGGTATGGGACTTAATGCTTTCTTTGCGTATACCGTGGTCTTGCAAATGGGATACACCTGGCAGGTGGCACTTACCGCCGTACTTGCAGAGGGTGTTATCTTCATATTGCTTTCTATACTTAAGATAAGAGAAGCGATATTTGATGCGATACCTAAGAACTTAAAGATAGCGGTAAGCTCCGGTATCGGACTTTTCATAGCTTTTATCGGTCTTCAAAATGCCCATATAGTTATAGACAGTCCTACTCTTGTAAGTATTTTTTCTCTTGACGGATTTCAGGCACTTAGCGATGCAAATGCAGCCGCAACCTATAACGACGTCGGCATCACCGTACTTCTCGCTATTATAGGTACTCTCATAACAGCCATGCTTATAAGTAAGAGAGTAAAGGGCAATATCTTCCTCGGCATGCTTATAACTTGGATACTCGGTATCATATGCCAGATAACAGGGCTTTATGTACCTAATCCCGATATCGGATTTTATTCGCTGTTCCCCGACTTTTCGGGAGGTATCAATGTACCTAGCATAAGTCCTATATTTATGAAGTTTGATTTTTCAAAACTTCTCAGCTTTGATTTTATAGTTGTAATGTGTGCCTTCCTTTTTGTTGATATGTTTGATACTATAGGTTGTCTTATCGGTATGGCTACCAAGGCTGATATGCTTGACAAAGACGGCAAACTTCCGAATATAAGAGGTGCTTTGCTTGCCGATGCGATAGCTACAACACTCGGATCTATCTTCGGAACTTCAACAGCTACTACATTTATAGAAAGTGCTGCAGGAGTAGCAGAGGGCGGACGTACCGGACTTACAGCATTGACCACTGCAGTATTTTTCGGACTTTCACTCCTGCTTTCACCTATATTCCTTGCCATACCTTCATTTGCCACAGCTCCTGCACTTATAATGGTAGGTTTTTATATGTTTACCAGCGTGGCTCATATGAACTTTGACGAGGAAGCCGAAGCGATACCTTGCTATATCTGTATACTTGCAATGCCTTTCTTCTACAGCATTTCGGAAGGTATATCAATGGGTGTAATTACTTATACGGCACTTGCGATAATACACGGAAATGCAAAGAAAATGTCTTGGCTTATGTACCTTTTATCAATAGTATTTATAGCCAAGTATCTATTCCTGTAATGTAAAACTTCTATAATAAAAGGATGTTGCAAAATTATGAAATATGATCTGCAACATCCTTTTTAATATGTTTTTTCATACGTCATATATTATAGTTTTAAATCTTTATTATTTAACATTCTGCCAAACATCATGTGATACAAATCAATCGATATTACCTGCACCCTTTGACGAAACTCCACAAAGATAAGAGGCTTAACTGTCTGTTCCATAATCCATTGCAATATATTTGTCGTGTTGTTTTTCACTTGCTGTCTTAAGACTCCGGTCTATATTAGGATGATATTTTTCTTAAATTCAGGTTCAAAATATTTGCTCATTGTAACTACCTCTTTTCCTTCTAAATATTTTAACTTATTAGGTCAAGATGTTACAACTATATTATATCACAACAACAGTTATCCACACAAAGATGAATACCGTTCCCATATTCAAGAGATTTGTCATCACCCAGTTCTATATTTCTTACATCCTTTAACAGTTGACTTATCTCTTCTTCTATATCCTCAAATGATGGATAAGATGTTTTAACCTGATCGGCAAAGCCGTACTCAGGATTAGCCTCCAATAAATCTTCCAATTTAACACTGAATATTTCCTCTTCATAAACTTGTTTACAAAGCGTCAATATATTTTTATCATGCTTCAACCAGTACTGAACACTTTCATATACTGTAAAGTGGTGATTTTGTATGGAAGCTGTATGTATAAGCATGCTCAAAGGCTTCTTATATCCGAACGTTCTCTGCACAGCAGATGCACATAAGAACCAGGCCAAAGCTCTTTTAAAGCTGTTTGGAAGACTTAACGAACCTCCTTTATATAACTTTTTCAGTTCATTTTCATCAGCTGCGGGAATATTTCTTATTATTGGAAATCCTGGTGCATCTTCTTCGTCATTTCCAAATATTACCTTGGCTCCAAAATATTCATGAGCTTCGGGTAATGTACAAATGAAGTCTTTTGGGTATAATGATTCTCCAGGTGCTTCGTTTAAAACGTTTGCATATGGTGTTGCAGTATATGCGATGTAATTCATAGACTGAAATTTAGTATCCGGTATTGAACCGTCACTTCTTCTTCCGTTAACCAGATTAACTATCATTTGATTAATAGCACATCTTTCCTGCTCTTCATCAGGAGTAATATCCGCTGTGTTAATACTTGCTTGATCAGCCTCATCGTCAATGACAACAATCCTTAGTTTATTCGTCCGAGTTGCATCACTATATAACCAGTCGATTAATTTTTCCAATCTCCTTCTGTTCTTCAGGCACACTGTAAGATATCTATTTGAAAAATTCTTACTTCCACTCAATGAGTTAAGTTTAAGTTCATTAGCTGTTGTCTTTTTGTCATCAGATGTAAAATCCAATACTCTCCAAAGAATACCCTCACTATTACATAGGTCCTCTTTGAATCTATCCCTTGTCTGTTTTCTTAGATTATCAATTGTTCCCGATAAAATAATGAAAAAGTTCCAATCATAATCAGCCGCCATACTGATTAGACCTTCCATATTAGCAGTTTTTCCTGATTGAACACTACCTGTTACCAGACCTTTAACTTCACCTGAAATTCTTGTATCTGTACTGAGATGATTTAATATCCATAAACAGCTCTTTTGCAGATTTGCAATTGATTCAGGACTCATTTTATTAGCCAGATATTTTTTATATCTTTCCCAAGCAGATGAATATCCCGAAGGTATTTCAAAAGAATTGCTTAACCCACCCTTATCTATTGCTACTACATCTTCACCTTCAACCATTTGTACCGGTATAATTATACTTTTATAGTATTCAACAAACTCCACCCACATTTCAGGTGTCAAACATAACGGAAAAAGTTCTTCATCTTTTAACTCCTCTAAAATCGAAGCATCTTTTCCATAAACTGTTATTTCATCCCACATACTACCTGATTCAATTTTCCCCGCTATCCATTCCTTACAAGGTTGAAAAGCTTCATTTTCAAAATTATTCATTAGCATCCTCCAAGACTTTTTGTATCTCACAGGCACATTCTTTGCAGTGCTTTTTTATATCTTTCCCCCAGAAGCGAAGTACTTTCCATCCTTCATTTTCCAAAGCTTTGTTTACTTCTTTATCTCTTTCAATATTTCTTTCAATTTTGGGTATCCAAAAATCTTTATTTGATTTAAAATCCTCTTTTCGATTTTCCCAGTCATAACCATGCCAAAATTCACTGTCACAAAAAACAGCTACTTTTTTTGATTTGAATACAATATCGGGTTTACCTGTTATTCCGGTGACATTTTTACGATATCTCAGTCCTCTGCTCCACAGTTCTTTACACAGCATCAATTCAATAATAGAATCTTTATTTTTTACTTGTTTCATATTAAAACTGATTTGCTCTTTTGTTTTCTTAGGCATAATTATATCCCCATTGATCTTTAATATATCTATATCCACGCTCATTTTATCTATAAGATAGGTAAATTACTACAATATCTATTCTATTCCATCTAATATTTATTAGCAATAGCATTTATATAATTACATCTATCAAATTATTACACTGATAATTAATTTATCTTTTGGGGTTTAATTCAAGTCTTCTATATATAATATGATTAATCTTTTATTTTTCGAAAATGAACTTATTAACAATATTTATATATAAGAGTTTCTTACAAAAAGTAAGCCCGACTTAATTACCGGACTTTTTTGCTATTTTATTATCTATGAAGATTTTGCAAATTCTTATAAAAAAATGAACTATTCTAAAAACATCTGTACGCATTTTCTTTTTCAAGATCCGAGATACAGTATTCTTTAATATATACCTGCACAGATTTATAACTGCTTCCGTATAAAGTATTATATCCGTATTTATTGTATTTGTTGCACCATCCAAATAAAGTGCAATAATAATCATTGAGTTTTGCAGCAGTATTTTTGAGACCGATTTTATCAGAAAGGCGAACATTACTCCTTTGAATGTTTTATCGTATTGCTTGATTCTCACATTCACTGTTTTGCTGTAGTATATTATAGTGAGTTTATATACTGCTCTTAAAAGATACTAATCTACCTATCATTATATCTATTCAATAAATACTTATAATAAAACTATTTTCCCAATTTCTAAAATCTACTTAAAAATCTTATCTAAAATAACACCCGAATTAATAAAAGAAGTAACAAATTTAATTTCTAGTGTTGCAGAATTATTAGGATTAAAAGATGAAGATGATAGTAGTGAAGAATTAG